>Ga0065721_10003931_pt1 | contig 55255 bp, 41 predicted proteins | sample Mesricmetagenome_FD_59108 | JGI IMG/M metagenome (GOLD analysis project Ga0065721, IMG submission 59108) | Mesophilic microbial community from rice straw/compost enrichment Sample: eDNA_1 v2 (version 2) | ecosystem: Engineered > Solid waste > Grass > Composting > Bioreactor | place: USA: Davis... | reverse complement strand
TCCTCCCGGAGTTTTTCGCCGGTAAACCTTGCCGGTCTCTTCAAGCGCAGCTGAAAGCGCTCGGCGGCGGCATGGAAATTTCCCTGCTCAGCGCCGTGCCGAAGGGATCCGGTCTCGGCACCTCGTCGATCCTCGCGGCGACCATTCTCGCCGCTCTGAACCGCGCTTGCGGACTCGGCTGGGACAACCTCGACCTCTACAATCGTGTCTTGGGCGTGGAACAACTCCTGACCACCGGCGGTGGCTGGCAGGATCAAGCCGGCGCGCTTTTCCCCGGCCTGAAACTCATCGAAACCCAGCCAGGCCCGTTGCAACACCCCTCCGTGCGCTACTTGCCGACGCAGTTAATGGGCCCCGATGTCATCAATCGCCAATTGCTCCTCTATTATACAGGTGCGACGCGGATGGCCAAAGGCATCCTCCAAGAGATCGTCCGCGATATGTTTTTGGGCGAAGCCGATACATTGCGCACCTTGGAGGCCATCCGGCAAAACGCTCATCGCCTCTATCATGACCTCCACGGGGGCGACATCCGGGCGCTTCAGCGCAGCATCGCGCGCTCTTGGGAACTCAACAAACGCCTCGATGCCGGCACCACCACGCCGGAGATCGAACGCATCATCGCGCGCTGTGGCGACGACCTCGCGGCCTGCAAGCTCCTCGGTGCCGGTGGCGGCGGCTACATGTTGATCTGCGCCCGCGACGGCGACGCCGGTCGCCGCATCCGGGAAAAGCTGGAGCGTGATCCCACCAATCCCCGCGCCCGCTTCATCGACTTCGCCATCGCGGCCACTGGTCTCCAAGTTACGGTGAGCTAAACTTAAAACCCTCGGAAAGGCCGATCGCGGGCCATTTGGGGCCCCCTCTAAGCGCCCGCGACCGGCCGAAAAGCCCCCTTATTGCCCCAAGCCGCGAAAGTTGGGCCTTTCCAAAATCGCGCAAAAAACGGCCATTTTTCGCAAAAAACGGGCCTTTTCTGTGCCAATTTTGCCATTTTAGCGCAAAAAACGGTGATTGCTTTAACTTTGAAAACTTCTTTTGAACGACCCTCCAAGTTAGACAACTAACAGAGCCATACCTGCTCCAACTTAACCCAAGCCCACCTTGGACCTAAAACAGATCAAACAAATCATCGACCTCATGACACGGTCCGAACTCACCGAGTTCGCTGTCGAAGAGGAAGGTTTCAAACTGAAGATCCGACGTGGTGAATTCCCGGTCGTTTCATCGTCCCGGCCCACCCTTCCGCCGCTCACCCTGCCCGCGCCGGCTCCTGCCGCGCCCGCACCCGCCACTCCCGCAGCCCCCGCTGCTCCCAGCGGCGACGAACCCGGCATCACCTACATCAAGTCTCCAATGGTCGGTACCTTCTACCGGTCTCCGTCCCCCGAAAGTAAGCCGTTCGTGGAAAACGGTGCCAAGATCGTCGAAAACACGGTCGTCTGCATAATCGAGGCCATGAAAATCATGAATGAGATTCAGGCCGAGGTGAAGGGCACCATTGTCGAAACGCTCGTCGAAAACGGCCAACCCGTGGAATACGGTCAACGCCTCTTCAAAGTAAAACAGGGCTAATTTTAACCTGAACCACTAATTAACGCTGCGCCGCGCGGCTGTTTCCCTGCTGCGCGACCGAAAGGCGGAGATTAGTGGTTTCATCGTTTTTATGATTCAAAAAATCCTCATCGCCAATCGCGGTGAAATTGCCCTCCGCATCGTCCGCGCCTGCCGCGAACTGGGCATCAAAACCCTGGCCGTTTACTCGGAAGCCGACGTCCAATCCCTCCACGTCCAGCTCGCCGACGAAGCCATCTGCATCGGCGGCCCTCGCGGTTCCGATTCCTACCTGCGCGCCGACCGCATCATCAGCGCCGCGGAAATCGCCGACGTCGACGCCATCCACCCCGGCTACGGATTCCTTTCGGAAAACGCCAAATTCGCCGAGCAATGCGAATCGTGTAACATCAAATTCATCGGTCCTAAGTCGAAATCGATCAAGATGATGGGCGACAAGGCGATTGCCAAGGAAACCGTCCGCAAGGCCGGCGTTCCGATTGTTCCTGGCTCCGATGGCCCGGTCGAAACCGAGGCCGAAGCGGTCAAGATCGCCCGCAAGATCGGTTATCCGGTCATCATCAAAGCCGTCGCCGGTGGCGGCGGCCGCGGCATGCGTATCGCCCACAACGACGTTTCCTTCGCCAAGGAATACCACGTCGCCCGGAACGAAGCCGAAAAAGCCTTCGGTAATGGCGCGGTTTACATCGAAAAATACATCGAGAAACCCCGTCACATCGAATTCCAGATCCTCGCCGACTCCCACGGCAAGGTCGTTCATCTCGGCGAGCGCGACTGCTCCGTGCAGCGCCGCCACCAGAAGCTTATCGAAGAATCTCCGTCGCCCTTCCTGACGGCCGATCTCCGCAAGCGCATGGGCAAAGCCGCCGTCAAAGCCGCCCAAGCCGCCGGCTACGAGAACGCCGGCACGATCGAGTTCCTCGTCGATGCCAAGGGTAACTTCTACTTCATCGAGATGAATACCCGCATCCAAGTGGAACACCCTGTGACGGAAGAAGTTACCGGTATCGATCTCATCAAGCAGCAGATCCGCGTCGCGAATGGCGAAAAGCTCGATTTCGACCAGAGCGACGTGAAGTTCGAAAAGCATGCCATCGAGTGCCGCATCAACGCCGAGGATCCGGCGCGCAATTTCGCGCCCTCTCCCGGCACCATCGGTCTCTATTATGCGCCCGGCGGACACGGCGTGCGCGTCGATTCGCATGTTTACTCCGGCTACACGATCCCGGCTTACTACGACTCGATGATCGGCAAGCTGATCTGCTACGGCTCGACCCGCAAAGTCGCCCTCGAACGCAGCTATCGCGCCCTCAGCGAATACCTGATCCGCGGCATCAAAACGACCATCCCCCTCCACAAAGCGATCATGGCCGACCCGACCTTCATCGAAGGCAAGGCCACCACCGCCTACATGGAGGACTTCATGAACCGCACACCGGCCGATTTGTTCGTCTAATCAGAACAACAACCACTCACCCAACGACCGCGTCCTTCCCGACGCGGTCGTTTTCGTTTCTGGCAAACCACCCGCATGCCCCTCACCTGATTATCCTGTCGCGGGTTGTTTCCTTCGCCCACACTCCACCCGCATGCAGCTCGCCGCCGATCTTCATCTTCACTCCCGCTATGCGCGGGCGGTTTCTCCGGAGATGACGCTGCCCAATCTGCTGCGCTGGGCCCAAATCAAGGGCCTCGATGCGCTCTCCACCGGCGATTGCCTGCATGGGCCTTGGCTGCGCGAGATCGAAGGACATCTTTCGCCGGGCAACGACGGACTTCTTCACCCGTCGTCCGAACTGCTCACGGCGTCGCGTCAGAATCTTCCCGAACATCTGCACCGCTCGGTGCGTTTCGTTCTCGGCACCGAGGTATCGTGCGGCGCTCGTTCGACCGATGACCCGCGCGGCATTCACGTCCTTATTTATCTCCCCGACTTCGCCGCCGTCCACGCCCTGCGCGCATCGCTCACGGCGTTTTCCGATCTCGATGGAGAAAAACAGGGCCGTCCCGCGCTTCTCCTTTCGCCGCGCGATGTGCTCCAACGCTCTCTCGCGATCCCCGGCGCGCATTTCTCTCCCGCACACGTTTTCAACTCCTTCGTTTCGCTCCTCAACGCCGTCGATGGACACACACGCGTAACCGACGCCTTTGGCGATCTCACGTCCGAGCTGCTTGGCCTCGAAGCCGCGCTAACATCCACGCCCGCGCATTGCCGCCGTCTTTCACAGCTCGATCGCCACGCGCTGCTCGCCAACTCCGACGCGCATTCGCTGCCCAAACTCGGCCGCGAATGCAGTTTGTTCGAGACGCCTACCGAAAGCGACTTCACCTACGACAGTCTGTTTTCGGCCATCAATCGTCGCAAAAAATCCCCCGTCCGCTTGGTCGGCACCGAGGAATATCCGGTGACCTTCGCGCGTTATTGGCTGAATTGGTGCAGCCATTGCCAGCAGGCGCACGACGCACCTGCGCATGGCACCTGCCCGGTTTGTCGAAAAACCAAACTCGTCCTCGGCGCCCGCGATCGATTGGCCCAACTCGCCGATCGCGACGCGCCCGCGCGTCACCTGCCCTTCGTCGAGCGTCTTCCGCTGCTCCAACTTCTCACGACGCTCGCAGGCCGCGCCGAACCCAACGACGAGATCACCCGCCTCTACCACGCTCTTATCGGCAATCTCGGCGCCGAACGCACGATCCTCAACGAAACCGAGCCCGAAGCCATCGCGCGCGCGAGTTTCCCGGCACTCGCCGACGCCATTATCGCCCAACGCGCCGGACGCCTCGACTTCGCCGCGCTTCGGCACCGCCCTGCGCCACCGGTGCCGAGCGCGGATCAGCTCCCGCTTTTCTGATTCACAACTTCACGCAGAACTGCGGCGGCTTTTCCGCAGTATCCATCGTTTCAATACAAGTGCTTGGTCAACCCTGATGCCGGCTTCAGCCCTTCACCGGGCGCACCAACAACACATCCGACCACTCGCCCATCGTGCGCGCCTCAACCGTCCATCCTGGCGCCATCGCCACAAACGCAGCGCGCACCGTCTCGTTTTCATGCGCAAGGATGCCGCTGAGGATCAACGCTCCACCCGGCGCCACCGCGCCCACCAGTTCCTTGGCGAAACGCATGAGCACATCGGCTTGGATATTCGCGAGAACGATCTCGGCCTGCCGTCCGGCCAAACCGGATACAAGATCGCCGACAAAAAACGTCACCTTGCCCGCCGCATTGTTCATGGCGGCGTTTTCTTCGCTCACACGCACCGCCTCCGGATCGTTGTCGAACGCTTCGACATTCTGATAGCCGAGCTTCGCCGCCGACAACGCCAAAATCCCCGAGCCACAGCCCGCATCGATCACGCGCGCCGTTTTTTTGTCGATGCTCACGCCCGCCGGCTTGTCATTCGCCGCGTCGCCCTGGGCATCAGCATCGAGCGCCATCAGGCGCTCGATGCACAAGCGCGTGGTTTCGTGATTGCCCGTACCAAACGCCAGCCCCGGATCGAGCCAGATCGCCACGTCGCCTGCGGGCAGTTGGTACGTCTCGCGCTCCCAGATCGGCACCCAGTGCAAGCGGCCAAATTGCCACGGTTTGAAATGCGCTTTGTAACTATCCTTCCAATCGCGATCACCGAGCGACACACGCTCCGCCTCGCCGATCGGCTCCGCCGGCAGCAACGGATGCAGCTCTTCCCAACGCGTATCCGCTTCTTCACTACTGCGAAAAATCCCGACGATCCACGCGCGCTTCGCGATCGCATCTTCCAGGATGTTCCATTCCTCGCGTCCGAGTTCGAGCAACAGCGTATCCGTTTCGTCCACGGAAAAGACCGGGATCTCTGCCTTGATCTGAAATAGCTCCATGCCTCGAACGTCGCCATTCGCTCTCGCTCGGCAACGGCAAACGCGTCCTCCGCGCGATCCTTGACCCCGGCGCCCGCTGGCGGCTTTGTTGACCGTTTGCCATGCTCACCCTCGCCGACGTCTCCAAGTCCTACGGTACCCGCGAACTTTTCTCGGATGTCTCTCTCTTCATCGCTCGCACCGATCGGCTCGGCCTCGTCGGCCCCAACGGCGCGGGCAAATCCACTTTGTTCAACCTGATCCTCGGCGAAGAAAAACCCGACACCGGCACGATCGAGTGGGAGCGCGGCGCCGATTTCGGTTTTCTTCCGCAAGAAAGCGCGCCCGCCGGCGACGAAACCATTCTTCACATCGCCACGAGCGGCAAAAAACTCGAGCCCGACGAGGACGACTGGGACATCGACTACACGCTCGAGCCGCGCGCCCGCAAAATTCTCGCCGGCCTCGGTTTCAAAGAAGGCGATGCCGAGAAACCCGCCAAAACGTTCTCCGGCGGCTGGATCATGCGCGCACATCTCGCCCGCCTCCTCGTCGCCGAACCCGCGTTGCTGCTTCTCGACGAACCGACCAATCACCTCGATCTCGAAGCGCTGCTCTGGTTTCAGGATTATCTCACGCGTTATCCCGGCGGCCTCGTCGTCATCTCGCACGACCGTGCGTTCCTCAACGCGCTTTGCACCGGCATCCTCGAGCTGCGCTCGCAGCGGCTGCATTATTACCACGGCAACTACGATGACTTCATCGTCGAGAAAGAGGCCCGCAAACAACAGCAAGCCGCCGCCTTCAAGAACCAGCAGCGCGAGATCGCGCATCTCCAAAAATTCGTCGACCGCTTCGGAGCGAAGGCCTCGATGGCTTCGCGCGCCAAATCGAAGGAAAAACAAATCGAGCGCATCCTCGAAGAGGCCGTCGAAGAGCCGCAGGACGAACTGAAGCGCGTCAACTTCCGCTTCCCGCAGCCGCCGCGTTCCGGACTCAAGGTCGTCGAACTCAAAAACGTCCAGCAGGCGTACGGCGACCACGTCGTTTATCGCGATCTCAACTTCGTCGCCGAACGCGGTCAGCGCATCGTACTCGTCGGCCCCAACGGCGCGGGCAAATCCACGCTTCTCAAAATCCTCGCTGGCGTGATTCCCATCCAAGGTGGCACGCGCGAACTCGGCGCCAATGTCACCGCCGGCTACTTCGCGCAGCAGCGGACCGATACGCTCGATCCCAACGCCACCGTGCTCGAAAACATGATGGTGCTGCGCACCGCGCAAAACGAGCTCACCGAGCAAACCGCCCGCATGATTCTCGGCGGATTCCTTTTCCGCAAAGACGATGTCTTCAAAAAAGTCTCCGTGCTTTCCGGCGGCGAAAAATCGCGTCTCAACCTCGCGCGCCTTCTCGTCGATCCGCCCAACTTCCTGTTGATGGACGAACCCACGACGCACTTGGACATCGCTTCGATCGACGCGATGATCCACGCGCTCAAGCAATACGAGGGCACGCTCGTCTTCATCTCGCACGACGTTCACTTCATTCGCTCCATCGCGGAAACCGTTCTGCACGTGCACAGCGGCCGCCTCACGCCCTACGCCGGCAATTACGATTATTACCTGGAGAAGTCGAAATCGTCCGACGCGCGCGCCGCGCTGACCGCCGGCTTCACCGACGCGCGTCCGAAACAAGCGGCCGCCGCCCCCGCGAAAACTGCCGCTCCATCTCCGGCCGCGCCGAAATACACGGCGAACCAGATCCGCAAATTCCGCGAACACGTCGGCCAGCTCGAAAAGAAAGTCACCGAGCTCGAAGCCAAACAGGCCGAGATCGTCGCCGCGCTCGAAGCGCCCGAAACCTATGCCGACAAAGGCAAGTTTCATCACCTCAATCGCGAGCTCAGCGTCATCGTCGATCAAGTCACCGCCGCCACCGAGGAGTGGGAGAAAGCCAGTCTCCAACTCGAGGAGATGGAAAAAGCCTGAGCCAGCTCAGTCACGCACTGCTTTCTGAATCACGGATTCACATCCGCGCGTTGGTTCCGGAGTGTTCGCGCTCGCGCAGGAACCGCATCCACGCGATCATCACGTGTGTGAGATTCAAGAGAATCGCTCCGCTCGTTCTCCTTGCCGCGTTTTGGTGCGTGTCGGCCGCTCACTCGTCTGCGATGCTCGAAGGCAAATTCCTCTATTTCCCCAGTCACCTCAACGAAAGCTTCGGTTTAACCGAGTGGACGATCGATGGACGCCTCATCGGCTTCGCATCCATCGTCGGAAAACCCACGCGCATCTGGCTCATGTGCCACGGTAACGGCGGCCAGGCCGCGCATCGCCACATCATGCGCACGTGTCTGCCTGCCGATGAATCGCTCTACATTCTCGAATACCCGGGTTACGGCCGGCGTCCTGGCAAACCGTCGATGGCGTCGATCAACGCCGCCGCGGTCGAAGCATTCACGTCTCTTCGAAAACAATTCCCCGAACTCCCCATCGGCGTGATCGGCGAATCGCTCGGTTCCGGCCCCGCCTCGTATTTGTGTTCGCTCGACGACACGCCCGATCGCCTCGTGCTCATCGTGCCCTACGATAAACTCGTGAAGGTCGCCAAAGAACACATGCGCTATTTGCCCGTGTCGTTGTTGATGCGCGACAAATGGGACAACGGCAAGGCGCTCGCCGCTTATCGGAAGCCGGTCGATATCTTCGCCGCGACTCGAGACACGATCATCCCGATCCATCATGCACGCGCTTTGGCGGGCGCCGTGCCGCACGCCCGTTTTCACGAGATGACGTGCGGTCACAACGACTGGGCTTCGCTCGGCTTGGTGAAGATCGAATAAACGACGCACGTCAGCTTCGCTTGAGCACCAAGGTCTCGGTCGTGCCGGCGAAAAACTCGTAATCCACGTCAACGATTTCGCTCGCGATGCCTTCGGCGGCCAAGGTTTCGCAAAGCTCCGCCAAACGCGCATAACGTTTTCCGTTCAGCCCGACGAGCGGATGAATCCTCACGTCGCCGCGACTCACGCGCATGAGTTCGCGGCAGGCGGCGACATGAAAATCGAAATCAAACATGCGTTCGTACACGAACAGCAGATGCGCGCAGAGCACGATGTCGAATGCGCCATCGTCCGCCGGCAGCTCCGGCAACGCACCGCATCGATAACGCCCGTGCACGAAATGCTCCGCGTAATCCTGCAGGAACCGCTGCGCCGCACGGCGACGATCCGCTTCGGCGTCTTCGAGCGATGAAAAACTCCGGAAGCGAAAAAGCTCCGTCTTCTCTCGCATCTGGGCGGTCATCTTCGCGTAGTCGATGGCCACATGCTGCGCGAGCGCGTCGGGTCTGTATCCATAAAGTGGATCCATGGCGACCGCATCGATGCCGAGCGCGCAAGCTTCGGCCGTGAACGACGATGGCCCCGCGGCCACATCGAGCACGCGGCGACCGCGCAAGCGATCGGGATCGAGAGAGAAAAAGCGGACGTATTCCGAGAAACGACGTCCGAAGAAAGAAATGCCGCGCAGCTCCAGGGCCGCGCTTTCGCAGGAGGAAAGTGAGTTCATAAACAGAATTCGCGCCGACGCCCCGGCGCGCGGGGAATGGATTCAAATCGGGCAACAAAAAGCCCGGCTCTCAGGAGTCGGGCCTGGCGGGATGCTTCAGCATCGCTGCGACACGTCGGTGCGCGTCACCATCGCCAAGCCGGTGAACGCCACCAAGCGCCGCCGTTCGGAAAGAAGGCAGACTGCGTGTGGGAATCGGTTTGCTGGCGTTTCATCGCCGCAGAGCATCTCCAACCAGCGCGATCCCGCAAGGCAGAACCTGTCACCATGCAGCGCCGTTCGCGCGGGGTGGCACGCAGGGCGCTTCAGCGCGTCTGCTATTTTCTGATTTTCCACGCTGCAGTCTCGACCACGACGAGAGGCTCTTCACGTTTCGCCTGTTATGCATGATATATCGCTCATCACCACGATCGCCTTCGGGTTCACCGCCGCGCTTTTCTTCGGCCTGATCACGAAGCGTCTGGGGATGTCGCCTATCGTTGGTTACCTCATCGCCGGCATCGCCGCCGGCCCTTATACCCCTGGCTTCGTCGGAGACTCTCACCTCGCTCCGCAGCTCGCCGAAATCGGTGTGATCTTACTGATGTTCGGCGTCGGTCTTCACTTTCACCTCAAGGATCTCCTCGCAGTTCGCTCCATCGCCATTCCCGGAGCACTCGGTCAAAGTGTGTGTGCCACGCTCGCAACGCTCTGGCTCGCGTCAGTCATGGGTTGGGATTGGCACCAAGGCCTCGTGCTCGGCATCGCGGTCTCCGTTGCATCGACGGTCGTGCTTCTCCGCGTGTTGATGGACAATCACGCGCTCGAAACTCCGCCCGGACATGCCGCGGTCGGATGGTTGATCGTCGAAGACTTGATCACGGTGCTCGTGCTCGTGCTGTTGCCCGCTTTCGCGATCAAAGAAGGCGCTGAAGCCGCCACCGGCATGGTCTTGCTGAAGTCCGCCAGTTGGGCGGTCGCGAAACTCATCGTGCTCGTCGCCTTGGTCGCGTTCGCCGGGGCGAAATTCGTTCCGTGGCTCTTGCTGCGCGTCGCGCGTCTGCGTTCGCGCGAACTTTTCACGCTCGCCGTGCTCGTGATGTCGATCGCGGTGGCGACGGCGGCCTACAAGGCCTTCGACGCGTCGATGGCGCTCGGCGCGTTTCTCGCCGGCATGATGGTCGGCCAATCGAAGTTCAGCCACCAGGCCGCCGCCGAGGCTCTGCCGATGCGTGATGCGTTCGCCGTGTTGTTCTTCGTCTCGGTCGGCATGCTCTTCGATTTCCGCGTCGTGCTTGAAGAGCCGTGGCTCGTTGCGGGCGTGGTCTTCATCATCCTCGTGGTCAAACCCATCGCCGCATTCATCATCGTGCTGCTTTGCCGCCACACCGTGCGCACCGGTCTGACCGTCGCGGGCGGTCTCGCGCAGATCGGCGAGTTCTCCTTCATCCTCGCCGAAGTGGCGCGCACCCAGGGTCTGCTTCCCGGCGAGGCCAACGCCGTTCTCGTCGCCGGTGCGATCATCTCAATCAGCATCAATCCCGTCGTCTTCCGCGGCTTGCTCGCACTCGAACCGTGGATCGAGCGTCATGCCGGTTGGGCAAAATGGTTAACCCAACGCAGCCTCGCTCGCGGCACGTCGATCAACGAATCGCTTCCGCATGAGAAAAAACAGGGCGTGCAGGCGGTCGTCGTCGGGCATGGCCCTGTCGGCGAAACCGTCAGCCGCTTGCTGCGCGAATTCGATATCGAGCCGATGATCATCGAAACCAACGTGGACACCGTCGCCGAGATCCGCGCGCAAGGTCATCCCGCGTTGTTTGGCGATGCGACTCGTCCTGACATTCTTCAGGAGGCCGGCGTGAAGCAGGCACGTTATCTTGTGCTCACGATCCCCGACTCGACGGTTCGCCACAGCGTCATCGTCGCCGCGCGCGAGTTGAATCCGAACATCCGCGTGCTCACACGCGCCCGTTATCTCGCCGAAGGTTCGACGCTGAAAGAAGCCGGCGTGTCCGTCATCTGCTTCGACGAAGCCGAAGCCGCTGCTGGTCTTGCCGAAGGTCTGCTCGCCGACGTCGGCGTTCCCAGCGAACGCGTGAATCAAGAAGTCCTCCGCATTCGCTCCGAGCTCGGTTCGGTCGTGAAGGTGGAGAACAACTGAGACATCGCTCAAACCCTCGCGCGGCGAAACGTCTTCGCACATCACGTCGCGATCCATCGCGCGTGAGCGGCTTCGTCATTCACGCACAACGCAAAGCATCTCCGCCGCGATTCATTGTTCGACTTCCGCGCAACGCGCGTACGAGGCGGCGCATGTTTTCTTCCCTCTGACACTGCTCCTTCACGAGCGAAGCACGCTCTTGCGCCGACTCTCTGTGCGGGCGCGTCTCCCCTCGTATTTTCCCTCGTAGCGCACTCCCCCCTCGCAGGACGACGCAGGCGCGAATTGTCGTCGCCTAAAATGACAAACGGCGCACCTCGAAAGGCGCGCCGTTTGCGTAACCAGTATTTGGATACCGTTACTTCTTCTTCGCAGCTTTTTTCACTGCTTTCTTGGCGGCTTTCTTAGCGGGCTTTTTGGCGGCCGCTTTTTTGACCGCTTTCTTGGTGGCTGCTTTCTTTTTGGTTTTGGTGGCCATGTTTTTGTTCGGGGTGATGTTTGCTTCGCATCTGCGAAGCTGTTCGCGGGCAGATTTTGTGTGATGCTTATGCGTCGCGCACAACTTTTATCTTTGCGTATTGTGCAAATTCTCGAACTCGCGTTTTAGCGCCGGGCACCACGATGAAGCCTGCTGACGGGCTTCGCAGCGGTCGCTGGCTGTGCGTTTTCATCGAACAACGCGGAGTAGATGTAAGGAAAACCTTCGAGCTTCTTTCGCTCGATCGACGCGTTGATGAAGCGTTCGATCGAGCGCGCATCGCGCACGTCTTCCTCCGTCACAAGCGTGAACGCATCGCCTGTCGTCTGCGCACGACCTGTGCGGCCGATGCGATGCACGTAGTCTTCGGGATTCTCCGGCACGTCGTAGTTGATGACGTGCGTGACGCCCGCGATATCGAGGCCACGCGCAGCGATGTCGGTGGCGACGAGCACTTCGAACTTGCCGCTCTTAAAGCCGGCGAGGGCCTCGGTGCGTTCGCGTTGATTACGATCCGCGTGGATCACGCCGACGGTGTGGCCGGCTTGCTGCAGACGACGCGCGATGCGATCGGCGCCAAACTTCGTACGACTGAAAACGATCACGCTCTTGTACTCGGTGCGCTTCATCAGCTCCTCGAGAAGTTCGAACTTCTGCGAGGCGACCACGGGGTAGAACGCGTGCGAAACGGTTTCCGCGGGCGAGCGACGTTCGCCAATCTTGATCTCGACCGGCTCGCGCAATGCCCACCCTGCGAGCTGAGCGATCTCCGGTGGAAGCGTGGCGGTGAAGAAGAGCGTCTGCCGGTTCTTCGGACACTTCTGCACGATGCGTCGCACGTCGGGCAGGAAGCCCATATCGAGCATGCGATCCACCTCGTCGAGGACGAGGATCTCGATATTCGCCAACGAAGCGTCGCCCTGCTCCATCAAGTCGAGCAATCGGCCCGGCGTGGCTGCGAGGATGTCCACGCCGCGCGCGAGGTCGTCGCGCTGACGTCCGTACCCGACGCCACCATACACCACGGTCGTGCGAAGATCGGTGAATGCGGTGTACTTGTTGAACGCCTCCTCCACTTGGAGCGCGAGTTCACGCGTCGGCTCGAGCACGAGGCAGCGAAGTTTTCCGTGCGAACCGAGGCGCTGGATGATCGGCAGCGCGAACGCCGCGGTCTTGCCCGTGCCTGTTTGCGCGGAGCCGATCACATCGCTCCCTGCGAGCACTGCCGGGATGGCTTGCTGCTGGATGGGTGTGGGCTCGGCGTAGCCCATCTTGTCCACCGCGTACGCGATCGCGTCGGTGAGACCGAGGCGCGAAAACGCGGTGTCCATCTTGGGTACATCGGGCGGAGGAGCCTTCGGCGTCGGCGAACGCAGCGCGGGCTCATGACGATCCGCGCGCGGAGTGCCGTGGCTGTGCTTGCCTGACTTCTCATGCGAGCGCGGACCTTTGCCGCCTTTTCGCTGACCGCCTTTGGCGTCCGCGGCATGGCCGCGATTCTTTTCGCGATGGGAAGACGAATCACGCCCCGCAGCGGGAGATTGATGGGATTTCGCTCCGCGCTGATCTTGAGCGCGGCGAGTGGTGGGATGCGTGGAAGACGCGGCTTTTCTTTTTTCAGGTTTCGAGCCGAGCGTCGTGCGCAGTTTGGCGAAGAGCTTTCGCAGCATAATAGATGATATCTTTGCACATTCTTCCATACGCCCGTGTTTGCAATAGCGTATCTCACAGCGCGCATCCGGCGGCGTAGTCGTCAAAACTTCGCCAAGTTTCTTCCGCACGTCACCTCCTTCTTGGCAGAGACCGCTTCACTTCACACGCTGCGCTCCGCCCCGCTTCCCCATCATGAATGCTGATATCCGCTGGCTCGTGCGCCTGCTCGCCGAACAAAACATCGCCACGCGCAGCCAGTGTATTGGCGTTTTGGAGACGCTCGAAGGCGATGCCTCGCTCATCGATTTCGCCCAGGCGCTCATCGATCATGCTGTTGTCGAAGATGTGGAAACGCTCGAACGCCTCGCCGCCGATGCGCACACCCGCGCCCTAAGCGGACCGCCGCCTTCGGCTGACAATGTCGGCCCACCGCCCCGTCCCGCGTCGGTCGAATCATCGCCGCCGATGCCCGGGGAAGAACCGCCGGCCTTCGATTTCGCGTCGGCGAGCTCGCTGGACGACGAAACGCTGCGCGCGCGTCTCGGCGAATTGCTGCGTGAAGTATCACGCTTTGGCGCGAGCGATCTCCATTTCTCCGCAGGCGCCGCGCCCTTCGTGCGCAAACATCGCACGCTCGTTTCGCTCGATGATCATCCGCTTTCCGCCGAGGATGCTTTGCGTCTCAACACCATCCTCCTCGCGCCGCATCAACGACAGCTGTTTCTCGAACGACGCGACTTCGACTACGCTTTGGCGCTCGATGCCGAAAGCCGCTACCGCGTGAACCTGATGTTTCATAAGGGCGGCGCGGCCGGCGCATATCGCATGGTGCCCGCGAAGATTCCGTCTCTCGACGAACTCGGCCTGCGTAATCTCGAAGCCGTCCGCAAACTGCTCAGTTATCACAACGGCCTCATCCTCGTGACCGGTCCGGTCGGCGCGGGAAAAACCACCACCCTCGCCGCACTCGTCGCCGAGCTAAACGCCACGCGTTCCGATCACATCATCACCGTCGAAGATCCGATCGAGATCGTGCAGCCCGCGCTCAGTTGCAACGTCACCCAGCGCGAGGTGGGTCTTCACACGCGTTCGTTCGCCACCGCGCTCAAAGGTGCGCTCCGCGAAGATCCCGACGTCATCGTGATTGGCGAACTCCGCGATCTCGAAACGATCGAGATGGCCATCAACGCCGCCGAAACCGGCCACCTCGTCATCGGCACCATGCACACGAGCGATGCCGCCACTACGCTCAACCGGCTGCTCGATGTTTTTCCCTCCGCGCAACAACCGCAGATTCGCGCGAGCGTCGCCGAGTCCCTGCGCGGCATTCTTTGCCAGCGTCTGCTTCCGGGACGCAAAGGCGGCCTGGTCCTCGCGTGCGAACTGCTCGTCGGCAACACCGCCGTCTCCAGCCTCATCCGCGAAGGCAAAATCCAAGGTCTCCGCAACACGATGGAGACCGGCGTCAAAGACGGCATGTGCCTCATGGACTCCGTCGTTTTCGATCTGAGGAAACAGAAAAAAATCTCCGTCGAAACCGCCCGCGCCAACATCACCAACCGTATCCTCCGCAACAAACTCACAGGATGACGCGCGCTGTACGCGCGAATGACCAATGACCATTTCTCCCATGACCAATTCTTCTCGATCACTCCGCACGCGCTAACGCTTCGCCACCAACTCCGACACGTTCCCCCTCGCCGCCTGCTAGTCGTTGGTCACTGGTCATTCTCCCGCCTTTCACTCTTCACCCTTCACTCTTCCCCCGCCGTGCCCGCCATCGATTCACTTCTTCGCAGCATGCTCGAACGCGGTGGCTCCGATCTTCACCTCACGATCGGACTTCCCCCCAAAGCGCGCATCGCGGGTTCGCTCATGGAGATCGACGCGCAGCCGATCTCCGCGCAACAGATGGAATCTCTTCTCCGCGAGATCTGCCCGCCACGTCGTTGGACGGAGTTCCTTGAGAAAAAGGACCTCGATCTCGCGCACGAAATCCCCGGACTCGCCCGCTTTCGCGGCAATTTTCTCTACAATCACTGGGGCCAGGGCGCCGTCCTCCGACAAATCCCCTCCAAGATTCTTTCGTTCGAAGACCTCCAACTTCCCGAGGTCTTGAAGCGCCTCTGTCTACTCAACGAAGGACTCGTCCTCGTCACCGGCCCCACCGGCAGCGGCAAGAGCACCACGCTCGCGGCGATGATCGACTACATCAACACGCATCAGCGCCGCCACATCATCACCATCGAGGATCCGATCGAGTTTGTTCACACCAACAAAGAATCCATCCTCGTTCATCGCGAGGTCGGCGAACACACCGCCTCCTTCACCGACGCACTCAAAAGCGCCATGCGACACGATCCCGACATCGTGCTGCTGGGCGAGATGCGCGAACTGGAAACCATCAAACTCGCACTCGGCTGCGCCTCGATGGGCATGCTCGTCTTCGGCACGCTCCACACCAACAACGCGCCGAAAACGATCGATCGCATCATCAACGCTTTTCCCGCCGACGAACAAAACCAGGTCCGCACCATGCTCGCCGGCTGTCTCGCGGGTGTCGTGTCGCAGCTTCTCTGCAAGCGCCTCCCGCAAGGCCGCGTCGCCGTGCACGAGATTCTTCTCCCGCACGAAGCGCTGCCCAACACCATCCGCACAGGCCAGATCGCCAACATCCGCCAGCTCATCGAAAGCGGCGCCGCCGAAGGCATGATCACGATGGATCAAAGTCTCATGGCCCGCGTGAAGGACGGCACCGTCGCCCCGTTGGAAGCCTACATGAAAGCCTCCAACAAAGCGCTCTTCGCTTCGCATCTCAAACCCGGCGATCTCGAAACAACTGCAGCCGCGCGCTGAGCGCGGGGCTCAGGGTCCAGGTTTTAAAAGGTCCAAGTTCCAAGTTCCAAGGTCCAAGTTCCAAGAGCGGTCCCGCCCGCACCTTCCTGTCACTTGTCCCGTGGCCCTTGGTACTTGGCCCGGCCTTGGTACTTGCCGACTTATTTTTTCTTTCGCGCCAGACACGCGAGCGCCACGCCTGCCGCAAATCCACCCGCGTGCGCCCACCACGCGACGCCGCCGCCCGCATTTTCGTTCATCAACGCGCCTACGCCATTCAGCGCCTGCATCGCAAACCACACGAAAAGAAACACGACCGCCGGCAACGGCACGATGGGCACGATCCACGGCACCAGCGCCACGATCCACTCGCGCGGCAACAACACAAAATACGCGCCGAGCACTCCCGAGATCGCACCGCTCGCACCGATCATCGGCACGTCGGACGATGGCGCCGAAACCACCTGTGCACCCGCCGCCGCCGCGCCAGTGAGCAAATAAAACAGCACAAATTTTCCCCGTCCCATTCGCGCTTCGACGCTCGCTCCAAACACCCAAAGGAACCAGCAGTTCCCCAACAGATGCGCCACGCCGCCGTGCATAAACATCGACGAAAACACCGTCGTCCACTCGCGCCAATTTTCGACGTCGCCCAGCAAGCGAGCCGGCACGAGCGCGTGACGCATCAGCCATGCTTCCAACACGCGTTCGCCTTGGGAGAACAGAAGAAGTTGCCACGCGAATACACCCACGCTGATCGCAATCAGCAACCGCGTCATCACCGGATGACGGCGCGGTCGACCTGTCTCCCAAAGCGGAAGCATGCGTCAGGGCGCGAGCGGTGCCGTCGACACAACGCGACCGGAGAGATCGATGCGGAACGGCCAGGCGGGCAAACCCGCGCCATTCTGGAGATTCGGACGCGCCGCTTCGCTCCACGCGTACCGCACCGCCACCGGCTGGCTCACGTACGGACTCGAAACCACCACCGTGTTCTCGTTCTCCACCGTCGCTTCCGCGGCGAAAAACGTTCCGTCCGCGCCCGCCACTTCGAACCATGTCAGGCGTTTGCCATCGGAGCTGCGCAAGCCGCCCGCGACGTCGCGAAAGGTCACCACCGCTTTACCATCGCGCACCGTCCAGCTCTCGAAAGCCGGCCCCGCATCCACAAGATCGCGTTTTCCGTAGGTCCGCTTCAACGCCATCGTCGCGAGCCGTTCGCCCACGCTCTTTTTATCGCTCGGATGGATGTCCATCAGATCGTCGACGAGATCCACGGTGGAGATCATGCCCGTGTTTTTCACCCGCGTGGCCGCGGCTTGCGCCACCCAAAACTCCGGCAACGCCCGCGGCGACGCGATCCACAGGCGGCGCACCACATGGTAAGCATGCGGCGCTATCTGCACATAATAGAACGGCGCATCACGATCGCCCCACGCCGCGCGCCAGCCGGAGATGAGCGCCTCCATCTTGTCCGCGTAGAGCTCGCGGTCGTTCAAATCGATCAGATTGCTCTCGCCCTGATACCAAATGTATCCGCGCAACGAATACGGAACGAGCGGATGCACCATGCCGTAATAAAGTTCACCGGGAATCGCTCCCTCCGCTTTCACGCCTGGTGTTTGCGCGGCCACGGCAAAAGCCGCCAGCGACGGCACGGGGGCAAACGCTTCCGGCGGTGTCCATGGCTCGATGCGCGTGCCGCCCCAAGTCGCGTCGATCAAGCCCACCGGGACGTTCTCTTCGAGATGGACTTTCCGTCCGAAAAAGTAGCCAACCGCGGAAAACTCGATCCGCGGCGCCGACTCCGGCGTGCAAACTTCCCAGCGGGCATCGACGTCTTTCCCGGGCGTTTTCGCTTTCTGCTTTTTCACCTTCAGCAAGCGCACTTGCGGCAGATCCGCCGCGGCGATTTCCTGCTCCATGTCCGGGAGCGGCTTGTGCCCCGGGCGATGACCGAGCTGCCGCTCCATGTTGGATTGCCCCGAGCACAACCACACGTCGCCCACCAAGACGTTTCGCAGCGTGATCGTGTTCGTCCCGCGCACGACGAGCTCAGCCGGCGTCGCATTCGCGGGAATGGCATCGAGCGTCACGTGCCACTTGCCTTGCGCATCTGCGACGGTCTCGCGGCGCTGCGCGCCAAAACTCACCTCCACGCGTTCCCCGGCGTCCGCCGTGCCCCACACCGGCAGCGCCTTGTCGCGCTGCAACACCGCGTGATCGGAAAACACCGCGGGGAGCTTCACTTCGGCGCGAGCAACACTCGCGCAAAGGCCAAACGCCAAAACCCAAACGCCAAGGAAGCGGGCATGCATGGAAGCTTTCATGCCCGCGAGTTGAATGATCCACGCGGAGAAATAAAGCCGCGTCTCCGCCGATTCAACGTGTCCCCAAATCTTCGGGCCTGTTGCCACACCTCCATACCCCAACGCTAATTGATATAAACCAGCAGCGCCATTTGACGTCTGGCCGTTTCACTAACAAAGGCGGCCATGTTATTGAATGCGCCCGAGCAGTATTCCCAATCTTCATCAGAGATTGGTTCCTCAGAGCCAAAATCAGGATAAATACCCTCCTCCGATAACCGCTTCGGACCAAGCGAGGTCCTCAGCGCGGACAGATCGAGCGATTCGAGATATGCACTGATTTGCGCAACCTCTGCTGGCGTATATCCGCGAGCTGGGCCGTAACCGACATCCACGTCTCCCACCGGTTTTCCGCATGATACGAGAAAGCCTTGGGGAAACTCACCTTCCCAAGCGGAGCCGGTGAACAGAAAATGCAGGACATGCCACGCCTTATCTAGATCCATTTGATCTTCAGTTGGCAGGCCCCCGACCTTGCGCGATCTCTCGCGCCCGAAAAGTCGCGCAAATAAACTCTGCTTGGACGGCTTAACACTCGGCATATCCGGATACAGCAGCCCTTCGATGACATCCTGAGACCGGTAGAGTCCTCGAAGCTGTTCGTCCGTCACCCGCGCGAGGTTGCCATCATGCTCATAAATAACTCCCGATTGTTTCTCACCCGCCCCGCTTCTTCAAAAACACCTCGATCTCCTTCGCTGTCGGCATCGAGGGGGCGGTGCCGGTTTTGGTGACGGAGAGCGCCGCCACGGCGTTGGCGAAATGGGCCGCCGCGAGCACGTCGCCGTCAAATTTCACCAGCCCGGCCGCAAATCCTCCGACAAACGCATCGCCCGCGCCCGTTGTATCCACAACACGGATACCCGTACGCGCCGGGATGCTCGTGTATCCGGTTTTCTGCGACACGAAACAGCCTTTCCGGCCGAGTGTCACAATGACGGTCGCCGGTCCGAGCGTGCGGCAGAGCGCGTGCAAGGCTGCCGGCGCGAGCGCCTGCAAGGCCGCTTCCGTGAAATCCGTGCGTCCCGCGATGCGCAGGCGATTCACCAGCGCGGTGAACTCCGTCTCGTTGGGAATCAGCACATCGACCGACGCGAGCGTGGTCGGATCGAAATCCGGACGCATCGGCGCGGGATTGAGCACCGTGGTCACGCCGGCACGCCGCGCGGTTTTCAGGACGTACGCCGCCGTGGTGAGATTCGACTCGAGCTGCACGACGGCGACTTTCGCCCGCTTGAGCGCCGCGGCCGGCACATCGGTTTTCAGAAGCGCCGCGTTGGCGCCGAGGGCGACCACGATTTCGTTTTGTCCGGAATCCTCCACGAGGATCGCCGCCGTTCCGGTGGCATGCGCCGGTTTCTCGACAAAACGCGCGCCGATTTTTTCCGCCTTGTAATACGCCTTCGCCTCACGCCCAAACGCGTCTTTCCCGATCGCGCCAACGAACAACGTGCTCACACCGGTGCGCCCCGCGGCGATCGCTTGATTCGAACCTTTGCCTCCCGGCCCGCTCGCGAATTCTCCCACGATGGTCTGCCCCGATTGGGGAAACTTTTCGCACTTCCAACAAAGATCCTGCACGTAACTGCCGACGACAACAACTTGGGGTGGAGGCATGTGCGGACTGTGACGCTCCGCGCGCGGTGAGACAAGCACCGCCCGTATCATCGGGCAGTTTCCCGCAATCGCCGCCCTGGGCAAAGCACAGCTCCCGCTTGCATTCGCCGGCACATTTGCGGCAAATGCGCGCACATGATCGACGCGCGGGGACTCACCAAAATATTCCGGGACAAAAAACGCGGCGAGTTCCGCGCGGTGGACGACGTTTCTTTCCACGTTTCGCCCGGCCAGATTTATGGACTCCTCGGCGCAAACGGTGCGGGAAAAACCACCACCCTTCGCCTGCTCGCCACCTTGCTCACGCCGACCGAAGGCGAAGCCACCGTCGCCGGCTTCGATCTTCGCCGTGAATCCGAACGCGTCCGCGGCCAGGTCGGTTTTCTCGCCACGAGCACCGCGCTCTACGGACGACTCACTGCGCGCGAGTTGATCACTTACTTCGGCCGTCTTCATCGCATGCCCGACGAGCTCATCGCGACGCGCATCGAACAGCTCGCGAACGAACTCGAGATGCACGAATTTCTCGATCGTCGGATCGATAAATTTTCCACGGGCATGAAGCAAAAAACCTCCATCGCCCGCACGCTCATCCACGATCCATCGGTCATGATTTTCGACGAGCCCACCCTGGGCCTCGATGTGATGGCGGCGCGCACCATCGTGCGTTTCATTCGCGACTGCCGCGCACGCGGGAAAACCGTGCTGTACTCCACGCATGTGATGAGCGAGGTGGAAAAACTCTGCGACACCGTCGGCATCGTGCACCAAGGCCGATTGCTCGACCAAGGCTCGCTCGCCGAACTCCGCGCGCGTCACGGCGAGCAAGACATGGAGGAGATTTTTGTGCGCATCGTCACCGCCGCGGAGGCTCACGCATGAACCTGCGCACGATCTTCATCGTTTTCCTCAAAGAGCTCCGCGAAACGCTGCGCGACCGGCGCTCCATCATCGCGATGTTTGTCGTGCCCACGGTGGTGATTCCTGCAGTGACGTTCGGCTTCGCCCTGACGTCGGTCAAACTCGTGAAAAAAGCCCGCCAAGAGATCCCCACGGTGATGGTGCTCGGCGGCGAAGATTCGCCACGGATTCGCGCTGTGTTGGAAAAGCAAAAGACCTTCCGCGTGCTGCCGCCGGGCGACGATTTCGCAGAGCAAATTTCCCAGAAAAAACTGCGCGCCGCTTTGGAGATACCTCCCCATTTCGACGCCGCGCTGGATCGAGGCGAACGCGTCGCCGTCACGATCTATTCGCACGACGGCGAGATGCGCTCCAGCTTCGCGGTCGAGGCCGTCGAACGCGTGCTGCGCTCTCACCGCGACAACATCGTGCGCCAGCGACTCGCCGAGCACGGACTCGCGCCGGAGGCGTTGCGCCCGTTCGACACGAAACGCGAAAACGTCGCTCCGCCCGAAAAGGTCGGCGGCAATGTTTTTGGCGGATTCATTCCGTACCTGTTCATCATCCTCTGCTTCACCGGCGCGATGTATCCGGCGATCGATCTCACCGCCGGCGAAAAAGAACGCGGCACACTGGAAACACTGCTCTGCAGCCCCGCGGCGCGCAGCGAATTGGTGATCGGGAAATTCCTTGTCGTGCTCTGCGCATCTTTGGCGACCGTGAGCGCGGCCCTTGTTTCCATGGGCGGCTCGGCGTTGATTGCGGGTGCGAGTTGGATGCACCTGACGGCGTCGGCGCACGGCGGCACCTTTCCGACGGTGAGTGTTCCGGGCATGATCGGTGTGCTCGTGCTCGTCTTGCCGCTCGCGATGTTTTTCTCGGCCTTGCTCATGACGATCGCGCTGCTCGCGAAGAGTCACAAGGAAGCGCAAACCTACGTCTCGCCGTTGATGATCCTCGCGGTCCTCCCCGCCGCCGCGGCCGTGTTGCCGGGCGTGGAGCTCACCAATACCCTTGCGCTTGTGCCGATCCTCAACATCGCGCTCGTGAGCAAAGAGCTCGTAGCCGGTTCCTTTCCCGTCGTGCCGCTGCTGCTGATTTTTGTTTCCACCTGCGTTTATGCGGCAGGCGCGCTCGCACTGGCCGTGCGCATGTTTCACCGGGAAAACGTGCTTTTCCGCACCTGACCGGCTCGCGCGTCGCGGCCGCGGCCGGGGCGACTGCGAACGATTTTCGGCAGGCCTGAGGGAATCTCCCTTGGCCGGGGTAAAGAACGGGTAAATAGCCCGCGCTACCTCTCAATAGCGTGGCGGAACCGCACCCCCAACCTACGGTCTGGCCGAAGTAAGGAGGAGCCACTTTTCCCATTATGAACCTGGTCAAAAAAATCCTGGTCGTGCACGGCGATGCGAAGATGAAGCGCAAGCTCGTGCTCGTGCTCGCCGACGCGGGCTACGACCTGCGCGCGTTCACCGAAAGCGAGCCCGCGCTCGAAACCGCTCGCAATGAGTGGTTCGATCTCGCGCTCGTCGATGCGCGGCTGCCCGGAGCCACGGAATTCGAATTCGTCGAAACGTTGAAGAAGATCCAACCGACCGTCCCCGTCGTGATGGTCGTGCAACAACTGGAGCTGCCGCTCATCGTCAAAGGCATCCGCATGGGCCTCAACGACGTGCTGCCCACCGGCAGCGACCTGCGCCCATTGCTGCGCCGTGTGAACTCCATTCTCCGGCCCAATCAGCAGTCCGCCAACGAAGACACCGGACTCACGCCGTCCGAGCTCGCCGAAGCCGAAGCCGTGCTTCAAGTCCTCGCGAACCCCGACCTCGGCAACAGCAACGACCCCTTCAACACGCCTGATTTTCGTCAGGAGCTCATGCGCAGCGCCAAGGAGCGCGCGCTGCTCGAAGAAAAAGCCGAACGTCTCGAACACGAAAAAGCCGCGCTCGAAGCCGAGCTCAAAACGCTGCTCGCGCAAAACGCCGACGCGCTTCGCGTGCAAAGCGATTTCGAAGAGCTTCGCAGCCAGCGCGAGATGGCTTCCGCTGCGCAGGCGCTGATCGATCAGAAAGCGCGCGCCCTCGCCGAGGCTCGCTCGGAACTCGCGCGCGAACGTTCCATTCTCGAAGAAGAGCGTCGTCAGCTCGCCGAATCTCAATCCTCCGCGCCCTTTGCCAAATCGGCCGACGAACTTGCGCGCGAACGCACCGAGCTCGAAGCGCAACGCGCAAAACTCGCCGCGGCTGAAGCGCGCCTCGCCGATGAGGAAACGCGCATCCGTCACGAGGCCACGCAACTCGCGCAGGAGCGTCGTCGCTGGCACGAGGATCTCGATCTCATCCGCGAACAGGAAACCAATCTCCGCGAATACGAGGCGCGTCTCCGCCAGCTTCAGGCCCAGCTCGAAGCCGATCGCGTGCTGTGGTTCAGCTCGCGCCCGCAATCGCGTTCGCCGTTCCAAGACGACGCCGCGGTGAAAGCGGCGTGGGAAAAACTCCAACGCGCTACCGATCTGCTCGAAGCCGAGCGCGCCGTCTTCCGTGACGAGCGCATGGCTTTCCGCGAACAGGAAGCCGAGATGAAACGCCGCGAAGCGCGCCTCGCCGAACTTTCCGCCAAACTCGACGAGCAGGAAAAACGTCTGCGCGGACTTCCGCCTGCGCCGGTCACGGCGACGCCTTTCAGCGCACCGCCGATGGCTTCGACCTCGCAGGCGCCGTTCAAACCGACGCGTTCGCCCTTCGAGATGGCGAAGTCGCTGCTCGGTCGCGGCAAATCGAGCGACGACGATCTCTAAGTTTCACGCGGGCGGACCGCGTATCCATCATGGCACGACGAAAGGCGGACTTGGGTCCGCCTTTTTCGCTGGGAGAACCGGCCGCCGGCCGGTTCCTCTTGGAAACTGCCGGCAGGCCGCCGGCGCTCCTTTGGTCATCGCTCGCTGACGCTTTTCAGCCGCGCGCGAGGCCCGCTCAAACCTTCGCGCTATTATCGCACTTGTAGTGGACCAGCGAGCGCCGCATCGCATGCGCGCGCAACGCGGCGTCCTTCGCGCCATCGCGCGTTTGGATGTGATATTTGCCGGAGGACTGCGCGTTTTTGCCGACTTCTTCCTGCTGCGCGGCGACGTTGATCAGCAGCAAGGTTTCCGCCTTCTCGGGCAGTCGCTGCGCGGGAAAACCCGCGTGCGCGGCCAGCCAGCGCAGCGTTGAAAGAAAAGGTGTGGAAACGGAATCGCTCACTCGATGAGCGTGGCCGGGAGCCACGAGGCGCGTCAAAGCTCGATTGAGTTATTTGGCGCGCACGCGTTTCACCGGATATTCGGTGACGGTGATGCCTTTGACACCGCGACCGCCAATCGAGAGTCCGGACAAGTCGAAACTGAACTCTTTCTTGCGCGCGCTGCAGCGAGCGCTGAGTTCGACTTCCACCGCCGCCGGCATCGACTTTTCGTCTTTGGCCGCGTGGAAATACACCACCTTCGAGCCTTCGCTGGCGGTGAGCGGATAAAGTTTTTCGCGCGTCACACCACCGAGCTGGAAGCGTTTGGCGAAGGCCTTGCCGGTCTTTTTGTCCTGATAAATCATCGTGTAGTAGCTCGTATCGCCGTCCTTCGGCAGCAGCGCCACGTGGATGATGTTGCGGCCCATGAAGACTTTGTCGGCCACACGCGCGACCTTCATGGTGCCGTCGGCCATGAAGCAGACGACGTCGTCGAGAATCGTGCACTCGGTGATGAATTCGTGCTGGCGCCAGTTGAGGCCGATGAAGCCTTCCTCGCGATTCACATACAGACGTTGATTAGCAGACACGACGGCGGCCGCGCTGATCTGCTCGATCTCGTCGTAAGTCGTGCGACGCTTGTGGCCCTTACCATATTTTTCCTGCAAGCGCTCGAACCACGCGATCGCGTATTCGGTGAGATGCTTGAGGTGATGTTTCACGTCCTTCATCTCGCTCTCGAGCTTCTTGATCTGCTCGTCCGCCTGGAAGCGATTGTACTTCGAGATGCGCTTGATTTTGATCTCGGTCAGACGCGTGATGTCGTCGTCCGTCGCCTCGCGGCGGAGGTTTTTAAGGAACGGCTTCAATCCTTCGCGGATCTCCGAGAGCACGTTTTCCCACGTCTCCGATTTTTCGATACGACGATAAATGCGCTCTTCGATGAAGATGCGTTCGAGCGAATCCCAGTGCCATTGCTGCTCGAGTTCGCCGAGACGGATTTCCAGTTCACGTTTCAGCAACGCCACGGTCTTGTCCGTGCTGCGTCGCAGGATTTCGGATACACCGAGGAAATGCGGTTTGTCGTTCTCGATGATGCAGGCCGCAGGTGAAAGCGTCACCTGGCAATCGGTGAACACGTAGAGCTGCTGCGTGATCTTCTCCGGATCGCTGCCTTGCGGCAGATGCACGAGGATCTCGACGGATTCCGCCGTGTTGTCGTCCACGTGCTTGATCTTGATCTTGCCCTTCGTGTTGGCGGCGATGATCGAGTCGATGAGCGAAGTTGTCGTCGTGCTGTAAGGCAGTTCGGTAATCGCGAGGAGGTATTTGCTCCGCTGCTCGATCTTGGCGCGCACCTTCACTTTGCCGCCGCGTTCGCCGTCGTTGTACTCGGAGAAATCCGCGATGCCGCCGGTCGGAAAATCCGGGAATATGCGGAAGCGTTTTCCCTGGAGATGATTGATCGAGGCGCGGCAGAGATCGTTGAAATTATGCGGAAGAATGCGCGTCGAAAGACCGACCGCGATGCCCTCGGCGCCTTCGGCGAGCACGAGCGGAAACTTCACCGGCAGCGTCACGGGTTCACGATTGCGACCGTCGTAACTGAGCTGCCACGTGGTGGTCTTCGGGTTGAAAACCACTTCGCGCGCAAACGGCGTGAGGCGCGCTTCGATGTAACGCGGAGCCGCCGCGCCGTCACCCGTGTAGAGATTGCCGAAATTACCCTGCGGCTCGATGAGCAAACCGCGTTGCGCGATGCCGACGAGCGCGGCACCGATCGACGCGTCGCCGTGCGGATGATAACGCATCGCCGCGCCCACGATGTTCGCGACTTTGTTGAAGCGCCCATCGTCCATTTCCCACATCGTGTGGAGAATGCGCCGCTGCACGGGCTTCAAACCGTCATCGAGATGAGGAACGGCGCGATCGAGAATGACGTAGCTCGCATACTCGAGAAACCAGTTGCGGTACGCCTTGGCGAGCGGGGCGTTCTCGTTGTTGCCGGAGTTTTCCGGCACGGCTCCCGCCGGAACATCCGGCGGGGGAACGCTTCCGTCGGCGGTGGTTTCAACGGACTGATCGGCCGCATTCGACGTCGTTTCCGAGCTGCTCTGGGCGCTGTCCGAAAACAGGAGCTCGGGCTGGTCGTCGGATTTCTTGCGAGTCTTCTTGGGCATCTAGCTTAAAAGTTTGAAGTGGACCGTGTAGTGATGCGGTGGATACGTCAGGCCTCCACGAGGTCCTTTTCCACACGCAGATTCTCGATGATGAAATCCTGCCGCTTGGGCGTGTTTTTTCCCATGAAGAACGAAAGGAGTTCGGCGCTGTTGTGCAGGTGTTCGAGGGAGACTTTTTCCGCGCGGATGTTCTCGCCGATGAAGTCCTTGAACTCGTTGGCGGAGATTTCGCCGAGCCCTTTGAAGCGTGTGATCTCGTGCGTGGCGCCGAGTTCTTTGATCGCCCGCTGTTTTTCCTCTTCGTTGTAACAGTAGATGGTGCGCTTCTTGTTGCGCACGCGGAAGAGCGGCGTCTCGAGGATGAACACGTGGCCGTTGGTGATGAGCTCGGGGAAAAATTGCACGAAGAACGAGAGCAACAGCAGACGGATGTGCATGCCGTCGACGTCGGCGTCGGTCGCGATGATCACACGGTTGTAGCGCAGACCATCGAGTCCGTCCTCGATGTTGAGCGCGCTCTGCAGCAGGTGAAATTCCTCGTTTTCGTAGATGACTTTTTTGGTGAGCCCGTAGGTGTTGAGCGGTTTGCCTTTGAGCGCGAAGACCGCCTGCGTCTGCACATCGCGGCACGCGGTGAGCGAGCCGGCGGCGGAATCACCTTCCACGATGAAGAGCGTGCTTTCTTCCGCGCGTTTGTCCTTCGAGTCGAGATGTACGCGGCAATCGCGGAGCTTGCGATTGTGGAGCGACGCTTTCTTGGCGCGTTCGCGCGCGAGATTGCGGATACCGGCGAGCTCTTTGCGTTCGCGCTCGCTCGCCTCGATCTTGCTCTTAATCGCTTGCGCGGCCTCGGGATTGCGATGCAGCCAGTTGTCGAGGTGCTGCTGGAGAAAGTTGCCGACAAAAAGACGGATCGACGGGCCGCCGGGGCCGACATCGGTGGAGCCGAGTTTCGTTTTTGTCTGCGATTCGAAAACCGGCTCCATCACGCGCACCGAAACCGCTGCGACGATCGACTGACGGATGTCGGCCGCTTCGTAGTCTTTCTTAAAAAAGTTGCGGATGGTCGCGACAAGACCTTCGCGGAAAGCGGCAAGGTGCGTGCCGCCCATCGTCGTGTGCTGACCGTTGACGAACGAATAATACTCTTCGCCGTAGTGCGCGCCGTGCGTCATCGCGATCTCGATGTCGTCGGCCTCGATGTGGATCAGCGGATAAAGCGGTTCACCGGTGAGTTTCTTCGCGAGCAAATCCTTGAGACCATTCTCGGATTTGAAGGACTTGCCGTTGAGCGTGAGCGTGAGGCCGCGATTGAGGAACGCGTAGTTCCAAAGCATCTCCTCGACGAATTCAGGACGGAAACGGAAGTCCTTCCCGAAGAGCGCTTCGTCGGGCGTGAACTCGATCAAGGTGCCGTTGCGCTCGCCGTTGGTGGCGGCGACGATCTTGCCGTCTTTCTTAAGCTTGCCCTGCACAAACTCCACCGCGCGCGTCTGTCCGTCGCGAAACGCCTGCGCGCGATATTCGAAGGCGAGCGCGTTGACGGCTTTCTGGCCGACGCCGTTGAGGCCGATCGCTTTTTTAAAGGTCTCGCTGTCGTATTTGGCGCCTGTGTTGATGATCGAAACGCACTCGACGAGTTTGCCGAGCGGGATGCCGCGGCCGTAATCGCGCACGCGCACGGTGCGATCGGTGATGTCGATTTCGATTTTTTTGCCGAAGCCCATCGTGAACTCGTCGATGGAGTTATCGATGGTTTCCTTGAGGAGCACGTAGATGCCGTCTTCCGGATGAGCGCCGTTTCCCAGTCGGCCGATGTACATGCCTGGACGCAGGCGGATGTGTTCGAGAGGTGAAAGGGTCTTGATGCTCGCTTCGGTGTACGCTTGGGCCATGGAGAGAAAATCGTGGATCTTTTGGCGTGAGGGTCCGTCCGAGGCGGCGAGTTACAAGCGAAAATGTGGCGGAAACGAATCGCGCCCCGCACTCGACGCTGCTCACGCTGTCTGCACTGTTCATCTATCTTCCCTGTCATGAAAATCTTCCTGTCCATCGTCGCATTTCTCCTGGCGCTCGGTCTGGCCGCGATGCTCTTCGTCGCTTTCAAGCTCGGCACGATCGTGAAAACCGGCGTCAACCACGCCGGCCCCAAAATCACCCAGACCAGCGTCGTGCTCGAAGACGCCGACATCTCGATCTTCTCCGGCAAAGGCACGCTCAAAGGACTCACCGTGGGAAACCCCGCCGGATGGACCACGCCGCGCGCGTTTTATCTCGGCGAAGTTTCCATCGATCTCGAACCCAGCTCCGTCACCAAGGACACCGTCGTGATCAACAGCATCCTGATCGATGCGCCCGAGATCACATACGAAACCCGCATCACCACGAGCAATCTTCAGGATTTGCTGAAGAACATCCAAAACTCCGGGGGCCAAGGTTCCGGCACGCCATCCGCCGATGAGGCCGCAGGTGAAAGTAAGCCGGTTAAATTGATCGTGAAGAGCTTCCGTCTGCAGAACGCCAAAGTCATCGTCGCCGGCGCCGGCACGAGCGTTCCCGTTGAATTGCCCACGCTCGCGCTCAACGATCTCGGCACGCGCGAAGGCGGGCTCACTCCCCAACAACTCGCCTCCGCCGTACTCAAAGAAATCACCGCGCAAGTCGCCCAAGTCGGCGCGAAGAAGGCCGTCGAGAAGGGCTTGCTCGACAAAGCCGGCAGTGAGCTGAACAAGTTGCTCAAATAAAACGTCCACCTGACGCTTTTTTCCGGCCGATGAAAATCACCTACTTCTTCGAAGCGTGCTCGTCTTGGTGTCACTGGGCGGAACCCACTTGGGCCGAGTTGAAAAAACGCTACTCCGGCCGCGTGGAGTTCGAATGGAAAATCGCGTTGATGAATCCGCAGGATTTTCCGCGTACGGTCGCGGAGTGCGATTGGTTTTATCAACGCAGCGGCACGCTCATGCGCGCGCCGTACAAGTTGAATCCCAACTGGCTCGAGCCCGAGCGTCAGGGCGATTATCGCGCCCCCAATTACGTCGCCGAAGCTGCGCGCGATTTCGGCGTCACCGATGATCGCGCGCGCCTTGCGCTCGCGCACGCGGCGATGCGTGAAGGTCGCAAAATCGGCGATCTCACGGAAGCCGTTGCCGTCGTCGCCGCAGCCTGCGGCGTCGATCCCGCGCAACTGCGCATCCGCGCCGAAACGGCCGAGGTCGCCGCACGCGTCGATATCAGCACCGCGGAGTTCCATGCGCTCAAGGCCACGCAGCGCCCCGCCTTTTTGATCGAAGATCCCATCGGTGATCGTGCGGTGTTTTCCGGACTCGTCGCACTCGAACCGCTCGCGGCTACGCTCGATGCGATGCTCGCCGACACCGCGGGCTACTTGAGCTACGCCGCGCACTTCGGAGCGGCGCCGAAAAGTTGATCCCGGAGTCGAGGCATGCACTGGAAATGGCGCGTGCGTCATGCGCAGGGTTTTCGCGAACTCGGCCTGCTCAAGGAGGCCGCCGAGGAGCTCGCCGCCGTGCCCACTGAACACACGGAGGAAACAGAATTCCTCCGCGAAAAAGCGATCCTCGCGCAGGAACGAGAAGAATGGGCGGAACTCGCCGCCGCCGCCCGCATCCTCGCGCATCGCGAACCGCACGAGCCGGACTGGTGGATTCTTTGGGCTTTCGGCACGCGACGTTCCGTCTCCATCGAAGCGGCGGAAAAAATCCTCTTGGTCGCCGTGATGATGCACGACCGCGTCGCGACGATTCATTTCAACCTCGGTTGCTACGCCTGCCTGCTTGGCAATCTCGATGGCGCCCGAGCGCGCGTCGCGCGCGCGATCGGCATCGACTCGCAATTTCAAGATCTCGCGCGCACGGATCCCGATCTCGAAGCGTTGCGCCAAAGCAATCCCGAACTCTGGATGTGAGCAAGAAAACGCCCGAGTAAGTCTGTAGTGGATTTTCCACTACACGAATTTCCAATCCCCTCCCAACGCCCCAAGCGCCGTGCCTAGAAGCGGATTGTCACGCTGTCGCCATTAAGGCCGAGACGACTGATCGAATCGTAGAGCGCTTGTTCGCTAAGACGACGAGTAATCCGTTCTCGCGAACGCGCCACACGCGGATTGGTTTCCGTATAACCGTTTTCTTCCGACTCGGTCAGGTACGCGAGCAGTCGGGCGCGACGAGAATCTTGCGGAGTTGCCGCCGGCGGTTGCGCGAGCGGAGCGTCGCGGCGCTCAACCACGGGACGAAAATCCCCCACCTGCAGCGAAGAGAGCAGGCCGGACTCCACTTCAAATTGCGGACGCGCATCGCTCTCGGTTGATCCTTCCAAGCCAAGGATCACTTGAGCCAACGAATATTCCGGAGTGCTCGAAGAGGACGTCGTCGCAACTGCGCCGCTCGAACTCGTCGAAGAAGACGTCGCTACGTGCACGATCGCCGGTGATGCTTCCGCAGCGGGAGCGGATGCGACTTGCGCCTGCACAGAATCCTCACGGCTCGCAGCCGTTTCCGAGCGATGCGCGAGCGTCGGAGCAGAGACAGAAACATCGGCCGGTGCCTGGGCCGGTTCTTGCGCCGCAAGCCGCGCCGATTTATCGACGGTCGGCGTCGCTGTCGGAGGCGATTGCCGCACCGTCAGCGCTGTGAGCACGAGCGCCGCCGTGGCGCCGATCGGAACAGAAAGTTTTCCGAGATTGCGCAGCGACACACGGCGCCACCAAGGACGTTTGTCGACAATGGCGGCAAGCTGCTTGTAGCGGAGGCGTGTCTCGAACTCCGTCCAGAACTCCGGCGCCGGCTTTTCGGCGCGCTTAAGACGGAGAAGATCTTCCACCGATACTTTGGAGTGCGGTCGCTGACGTTCCATCATGGTCGCGTATAGCTCTGGAGCTCGGCTTGAAGAAGTTGTTTGGCGTAGTGCAGACGAGAACGAACCGTGCCCACCGAACATTCCATAATCTCAGCAACCTCTTCATGACTGAGGCCGTCGATTTCGAACAAGGTGACCACGGTACGATGCTTGATAGACAATTTTAGCATCGCCTCGTTCAATTTTTCTTGGAGTTCCTTCACGAAGAGCTCCCGGTCTGCGCCGGTTTTGTCCGTCAACTGCGCGAGCACTTCGGCGGATTTATCCTCTTCGTGGATCTTCTCGAAACTGAAAAACGACCGCAGCCGCGCCTTGCGCAAATGGGTGAGCGTCGAGTTAACCGTGATGCGATACAGCCACGTGAAAAACGACGACTGCCCTTGGAAGCGGTGGATCGATTGAAAAGCTTTGATGAAGACGTCCTGCGCGAGATCCGCGGCGTCTTCGCGGTTGGCCACCATGTGGTAGATGACGCCGTAAACGCGTTCGCGGTATTTCAGCACCAATCGATCAAAGGCCGCGACATCGCCCGCTTGCACGCGCTGGACGATCTGCCAATCGGCACTCGCCTCTTCCTGGCGTTCGGGGGTGCCGATCAGGGGTTTGGCTAGCAGTTTGGAGCCGACGGCCATGAGCGCGAAAATGACCCTGATGCCATTTCTGGCAACCGCTTTCTCGTTTTCGTGCAGGCTCAGGCGTTCGCGCCGGAGCGCAGCTGCGCGACCTGCGCGCGCAGGACTTCCGCGAGCCCGCCCAAAACGGGCGCCGGCGCGAGCGATCGATGCGGCGCCAAGGCCTCGAGCCCGATGCGCAAATCGGCCTCGATCGCGTCGGCCACATGCGCAAACACGCCGTAGTCCTTCATCTGCGCGATGCGCAGCGCGAGTTGAGGCGGACGTTTTTTGAGAATCTCCTCCGTGAGCGTCGCTTTTTCTTCGGGCGGCAACTGAGCCAGAAGTTCCAGCAAGGGCAGCGTGAGTTTTCCGCTCGCGAGATCGGTGCCGAGGGTTTTGCCGATGCGTTTTTCGTCGCCAAAGAAATCCGCGAGATCGTCGTAAATCTGATACGCGATGCCGAGATGGCGGCCGAAGCTGCTCGCGGCCCGCACAAACTCCGCCGGATAACCCGCGAGTTTGCTGCCGAGGAAACAGGACACGCGGAAGAGTTCAGCCGTTTTCAGATCGATCACGCGGCGATAGTCTTCGAGCGAGATATCGGTCGAACCGCGGCGCATCGTCTGGATGATTTCTCCCGAACAAACGCGACGCGTGGATTCGGAAACCGCGGCGCAGACTTCGGTCGTGGGAAATTGCGTGGCGAGATTCAGCGCGTGCGAGAACAATGCGTCGCCGAGCAAGACGGCGGCTTCCGCGCCATATTCGCGCGTGGCGGTACGACGGTTTCGGCGCAGCTCGGCTTCATCCATGATGTCGTCGTGCACGAGCGTCGCCAAATGCACCAGCTCCACCACGGCCGCGACGCGCACCAGATCATCCGAGGGCGCTTCGTTCACGCGTGTGCCGCTGAGAAACACCAGCGCCGGGCGGATGCGTTTACCCGAAGTATCGATGCAATAATCCGCCATCGAACGAATCTCCGGTTCGAACGCCTCCAGTTGCGTCCGCAGATACGCATCGAGCCGCGCCATGTGCGGCTGAAGCGGCGCAAAGACGGCGGCGAAATCGCCAGCCACGGTGCGTTCGGAAGTTCCGGAAGGACTGAGTGCCATAGTTGGGCTTGAAGCTACGGCAGAACCCGGAAATGGCTAACCTATATTCACTCCCCATGAACGACGATCCCCTTTTTCAGCTGTTGATGCTTGGTGCCGGCGCCGTGGTGCTTAAACTCTGGCTCGACGACCGCCGGGCCGCGGCTCAGGGGAAACCCAATCCGCGCGGGCTGCCTGGCGCTACGCCCGCGCCGCGCAACGCCGTCGTGATCGCTATTTGCGGCGCGCTGGCGCTTCTCGGCATCGAAACCTGGGGCGAAATCCGTCTCGGTGTCGCAGATCAGCAAACCGACATGACGGCGTTGTTTGCACTCTGCACGTTGATGGCCGCGGTGGTCGAGGAAGTGATTTTCCGCGGTTTTATCGTCATCGAGAAACGCGGTCGCGCGATGCTGTGGTCCGGTGTCGTACTGGCATCGATCGTTTTCGCCGCGCTGCATCAGCACGTGTGGAAATGGGAAGGCGGCTGGCCGTGGGCGGATGGACATCTCCTCTGGACGCCGGGTCTCAAAGGCTGGTTCACCACCGGCATGCTCTTCCTCGGATCGCTGTGGTTTTATTTCGTGCGCTTCGCCGGATTCAATCCGCAACGTTCGCTCCTCCCCTGCTTCGCGGCGCACGCGGCGAAAAACGCGGGCGTCATCGCCGTGAAAGCCGCGCAAGGCCATCTGGTCGGCTGGTGGTAAGCCGCATTTCGCAAAAATAAAAAGGCGCGACCAGGAAAGGTCGCGCCGGAGAATGGAGAGGCGTGGAGATTATTTCTTTTTCTTCCACATGCCCTTCTTGGGCTCGGGCACTTCAGGTTGCACGAACGGATCGGAACCGTCGCGGAAGCCGGGTAGTTCGTCCTTGGTGAGCTTCATCTCGCGGACCATGCGCGGATCGAAGATCTCGCCAACCGTGCCACCATCGGGCTTCACCGTGCGGGCCGTGATGAAGATCAGCATGTTCTGCTGGCGCTTCGACTGGCTGTCCGAACGGAAGAGGCGGCCGAGGCCGGGGATGTCGCCGAGGAGCGGCACCTTGGTCTGGCTGTTGGTGGCCGTCGAATCGAGCAGGCCGCCGATGCCGAGCGTGTAACCGTCCTTGAGCGTGACCTGGGTCTCGGTCTTGCGAATGGAAACAACGGGGATTCGGGCGTCGCCGAACTGCACGTCCTTCGACTCATCGCGGCTGCTCACTTCGGGCGCCACGGTGAGCTTGATGAAGCCGGCGGCGTTGACCTGTGGAGTGACCTTGAGGATCACGCCGATCGGCTTGTAGGTGAAGCCGCTGACCTCGAAGCGGCCCTGCTCCTGGTTGTATGTGTAGTTGGGAATCGGATACTCCTGGCCCACGTTGATCGACGCCTCGGTGTTGTTGAGGGTCACGACGGTGGGATTGGAGACGAGTTTCGAACCGCCGCCCGCCTGGAGAGCGTTGAGCGTGAGGTTGAACTGCGAGGCACTGAACACCGCCGTGGTTACGCGGGAGACATTGTTCGTGAAAACGTTTTCGATCTCCGACATCGGGCCGATGCCCTCGAGCGCTCCGTCCGTGATCTTGGGGCCTACCGTACCGTTGACGTTGTTCAAACGGCCCGCGCGGTTATAGCCATTGTTCATGAAGTCTACGTCGAGACCGTCTTCCTTATAGCCGGCGGAGGACGTACGGCCGTTGCTGCGCTCATATTCGGTTTCAATAGGTCCGGTCGACCCAACCTTGTAGCCCTTCAACACCGACCAATCGACGCCGAGATCTTTGGCGACGCTGTCGCTGACCTCGATGAACTTGGTTTCGATCATCACTTGATCCGTGGCGCGGTCGAGGCGTTCGACGATCGGACGGATGCGCTGGATGGCCGACGGACGCTCCGTAACAATCAACGCATTGCTGCGCGCATCGACGACGATCTTGCCGCCGACTTTGGCTTCCACCATCGCGTCGAGGCTGGGCTTCACTTCCGCCGCCTTCGCGTAATTGAGAATAAAGACTTCCGTCGAAACCGGCTCCATATTGAGCGACTCGGCGGTGACGACTTTGATAATATTACCGTCTTCGATGTAGGTATAACCAACCGGAGCCAGCACCACCTGGAAGATCTGGCGCCAGGTGACATCGCGAAGCTTGATCGAGGTCTTCCCCTGGAGCGTGTCCGGGATCACGAGATTGAGTTCGAAAAGATCCGCGACGTAGCGCAGCACATTGCGGATCTCCTCGTCCGGGAAATCAACGGTGAGCGTATCCTTGCTCTTGGATACCGCCACTTTAGTTTCAGGAGCAGCTGCACTATCGGGGGTCGAAGCAGCTTCCTGCGCAAATATAGAGGGCGCAAGCGCTACGGTTGCCAGCAAAGTGGCGGGAACTAGCAGTCGTGTTCTCATGGATTATAGTCCGGATTTGGTGATAACAATTGGTCGCGTCAGCTCCTCATTTTTATAGCGAATGGAAAAACGAGTGCTTTCTATAGCGATGATCTCTACCTCATACGTCGCACCTTCAAAGTTAATAGAGTGGCGATCACCTACTTTTAATCTATTTTGACCAAGGAGTAGTATCGCCTCTCCACCCATGACAACCGTGCCGCTGGGCTCGATTTTAGATGCAAGTTTATCGATGAGTTCCCGGTCGTTTCCCGGAGAGGAAAACACCGACGCGAGCGCGGGATCCGCAGTCACTACAGCCGCGCCCGTGCGGGCACCGCTGAGCGTAAAAGGATTGTATATAACCGAGGGCGTTTCCGGGGCCTTAATAACAACCAGCTGTCGCGCGAGCTCGGTTACTTCAGCGCGCCTGCCGGGCGCAGCGACATCCGCCGCAAGAATACTATTCGCACAGGCGGCAGACACCGCCGCCACAAAAAATGTTTTTATATAAATCTTCATGACTGCCCGAGGAATTCCACAACGATGACCATCGACAGGACCGGATCCGCCACATTGCCCGAATCCGTGTTGCCCGTCGCGACCGACACGGTGCCGGTCACGAGGCGCTGAAAATGTTCACCTTGCTCGAGGCGCTGCAGGAACGCGAGGAGCTGTCCATAGGTGCCTTGAAGGCTGCAGGTGTAGGGAACCGCTGAATACAGCGTCTTCGGAGCGTTTTTCGCCGGTGCGCCCGACGAGGTGCCGCCCGCGCGGAGATCCAGCAATTTCACACCGGTCTCCGCTTCGATTTTATAAAAATACTGCTGATTCTTCGCGAGCTCGCTGGCGCGCATGAGGCGCTGATCGATCTTCGCCGTGGCGTCTTCGAGCACCGCGAGGTCATCCTTCAACTGCGCCGAGTGCGCGATATTATTTTTTAGACGCCGGCTCTCGGTCGTCTTTTGCGCGACTTGATTCTCCGCCTCCGGCACAGCACCGCGACGGACAATATAAACAACGAGGAGAACAATCGCGAGCGCTCCGCAGACCGTGCTGAAGGGATGTTTCTTCAGCTTAGCGATCAAAGCTTGGGTGTTCATTTCTTCTTCGCCTCCGTTTTCGAGTTTTTGCGCAGGCTGATCTCGTAGGTGAGCCGGCCGTTTTGCTGATCGCGCGAGAGATTGGTGAGGCTGATCGTGTCGAAACGACGGCCGATCTCCTCGTCTTCGCGCAGCTGGATTTCATACGCGGAGATCATTCCGCTGGCCTGCTCGGGCGTGCCGTCGACGAAACCACGAATCGTCGCGCCGTTGGCGCCGACATCGAGCATCGTCACCGAAATGCGCGGAGGAACGGTCTGACCGATGCGATCGAGGAAACGCGAGAAGATGGCTTTGCTGCCTTTGAGAAAGTCGTCCACTTCGCGGATTTTTTTCTCTTCGGCCTGAAACTTTCCGTACAACGCCACCGCGTCTCGGCTCGGCTTGGTGTCGTTGGCGATCTGGAAATCGAGCACCGCGATCTGGGAGCGCAGATCGGCGAGATTATATTCCTGATAGCCGACCAACAGCAGCAGCGCGAGCGCGGCTATGGCGGAGATCAGGTTAATGAAAAACGACGTCCGCACGACTTTCGTGTCGGGCAGCGTAGCCGGATTGCGGAAATTCGGACGCCATGGTTTCGCGTCCGATGCGCCGTCAGGATTTTTTTTCAGCAGCGACAGCATGGTTATGAGAGAGCATGAGGCCAATGAGGCCGAGCCAGCGGACATCGAGTTGCGCAGCGATGGCTTTGCCATCGAGCGTGATCTGGCGGGCCTTTAGCCAGGGTTCGAAAGAGATTTTGAGGAGGTCGACGCCGAGCTGGTTCGCGAGCGCGGTTTCCAGCCAGCCGAGTTTCGAAGGGAGCAGCGTGCAAATCACCTGGCCGATGGACTGGCCGGTCTGCACTTCATAAAAACCGATCGAGGATTGGAGCTCTTTGAGCAGGCGCTTCGTGAGCAGTCCGCCCATGCCGGTGAAATCGAAGGTGTTCGAATAAAAGAGCTTTTTGGCCGACTCTTCGTCCTTCAATCCCAGTTCCTTCTGCACCACGGGAATCATGGCGGCGAGGCCCTGCGGAATCGGACGCGTGGCTTCCACGCCGGCATCGCTCAGGATGAACGACTGCGTCGAATCCGTATCGATCTCGAGCACCAGCGTCGGCGTTTTGATGTTCGCGAAAGCACTGTAATCAATGACCGCGCCGAGCGCCGCGAGCGTACCGAGTTCGAGCGATTCCGGGTAAATGCCCGCGCCGAGGAGACGTTTCTGCGCATCCTCGACTTCCTCCGTCCCCAAGCCCGCGAACAAACCGTCTTTGTCCTTCTCCGTGGCGTGCGCGATGTCGAAGTCGCGACCGGTCGCCGGATTTAGAACCGCCAACATGTACTTGTCGGCTTCGATGTGGAACTGGGTGTTCACCACCTCTTCGAGATAGTTCGGCTCCTTGTAGCGCTTCGGATCCATCGCTGCGCGACGAACCAAACGCTTCGGCGGATAAATGCCGCAGCTCGCGTGCACGTAGGCGCCAGCGCGTTTCGGCTGCAGCTCCTTGAGCGCCGCGGAAACCGCGTCGGCGTCGGCGGCGCACGATTTTAAAGCCTCCACCAGCATCGGCCCATTTTTGGCCGATGTCCGGGCGAGCAGGACGCCATGATGGCTCCACTCGACGAAATACCCCTGCGTTTTATTGGCGAACAGCATGCTTTGACGTAAAATCGGAAAACAAATCGGCACCGGCCCGGGAAAATGAACCGGCTTCTTTGAGGGGAATCCGGCGGTATTTTCTCAGGAATGACCGCCACACCTCGCGCCCGAGCGCTCGCCGACTCAACCCCTTAACCTGTTGTGATCGAGTATTTACGCTTTATTAAGCCAATAATTTGCAAAATCAACAACCGCTTGTAACGGAAGCATAAAAAACCCGCTCCAGTTCGGAGCGGGTTTGAAAAGGGATGAGAGGAAACGGTCAGCGAAACGATTCGCGTGGTCGTTATTTCTGCCAGGTACGTTTCTTGTGCCGATTGGATTTCAGGCGCTTGCGGCGCTTGTGCTTCGACATCTTCAGACGACGTTTCTTCTTAAGGTTGCCCATGGTGATGAAAAGGAATGTTGAAAAGGGCGAAACCGTGCCGACCTTCCTGGGCCCTGTAAAGCCTCGATTTTATCCCCTAGGCAACTCGATCGCCTGCCCCAGCGCGGTCGCATAGACGAAAAGTCGGATCTCGTGATCCAAGAAAAACTCCCGCGCCGCCCGTCCGTACGCTTCGAGTTGCGGCCGATATTCCCCCGCCAAGCGCGCGGCCATCGCTTCGTCGCTCTCACCCGCGCGCCGCCGATTGGTTTTCCAATCGTAGATCCATAGCGTGCGCGTTTCCGCATCGTGCAGCACGAAATCTACGACACCGTCCATCCACGACGCTTCACTCAACGGCGCAAACACCGCGAGCTCCGCCAGCCGCGTCCAACGCGGATCGTTCAACGCCGGCCACGCCTCACTCGCGCGCAACCGCTCCAGTTCCTCGCGTGCACGCGTGGCAAACCCTTGCGGCTCGGCTCGTGCGATCGCCGCCGCCTGCGCAGCATCCGCTTCTTCGCGCGCCCCGCCCCACGGCCAGAACTCCATGGTTTCATGCCACCACAAACCGTAATCGATCGCCTCGTCGCCGTCGCGCCGCGCCAACAAATCCTCCGACGACGCTTCGTGCCGCAGCCCGCGCACGCGGTCAGGCGTTTTCTCGGCGAGTTGATGCGGCAGTACGCGGGTCGGCAACGGGCGCACGTCCACCGCCGCATGCGTTTCTTCCGTCGCCACGTCTGACGCGTCCGCCGGCGAGAGATCACCCAGCTCAAGTTGCTCACCGTCCGGCGTCGTTTCCGCGCGTGCGACGTCCGTCACTGATGTCACGGGCTCCAACGTCTCCTCGATCGCGGGCAAACGCATCCAGCTTTCCACGTTGCCCCACAGCTCCGCGAAACTCACACCGATCCGCCGCTGCCCTTCCCCAAAGCCCTCGCCCCAAGGCAGGATCAAGCGATGACGCGGCCGCGTGAGCGTCACGTACATCAAGCGCGTGAGTTCGCGCCATTGCTCGCGTTCACGCGCGAGTTTCGTGTCTTCCGGCAAGCTCGCTTGATCGAGAAACACCTCGACGCGCGTGCCGTCGCGCACCAAGCGCAGCCCGGTCTCCTCGCGATTCGACGCTTTTCGCCACAGGCCCAACGCGATCACCACGGGCCACTCCAGACCTTTCGCGGAGTGGGCCGTCAAAAGATTCACCGCGCCTTCCTCGGCTGCGCCTGAGGGACGTCCTTCGTCGATCTCGTTCAACAACTCCGCCAGCCACTCGCGCGCACCGGCGCCTTCGATGCCGAGTGTCGCCGCACGCACGAGCAGCCTCGTCAATTCACCTTCGAGTCCTCCGCTCGGATCGAATGCGCGCGCTTTCTCCGCGAGTCCTGCGGTCTCCGCGAGTCCGCGCGCAAAATCCCCCAAGGGCAGCCCGTCGTCATCGACGCGCAAGATCCACGGACGCAGTTGCCCGATCGCGTCTGCCACCGCCGGCGAATGTTCTTCCGGCGTTTCCCACAAAAATCCTCCGCGCGCATTCGCTTCCGCAGCCAGCTCCGCATCGCTCAAACCAAACAATTCGCGCAACACGCCAAACCATTCGAAGCGATTCCCCGGATCGCACACCACCGCGAGCAAACCGGCCATCCAGCCATACACGGGATTATCGCCGTTTCGGCGCTTGCGTGTCTGCAGCGCGACTTTCAGCCCCGCGTCTTCGAAAATCTTCTGCACCGTCGTGAGCCACCCGTTGCGCGGGGCGAGCACGCACACTTCGCCCCAATGTCGCGCGCCGAGCTCGCGCGGTTCGTGAGCGCGCAAAAACGCCGCCACTTGTCCCGCCTCTTCTTTCATCCAGTCATCGACCGCGCGCGGCCGCGTCGCCGGCACCACCAGCGGCAATCGCGACACCCAGCCTTGCGCATTCGCGGGACCGGCCGCGAGCTTGTTGTATTCAACTTGTAGATACGGTTTCTCCGCGCCTTCCGCCGGCGGCAGCCCCCAATTATAGTCGCGTCCTTCGCCAAACGCATCGGGCAAGCCCGCGTTGAGAAAATCGATTATTCGATGCGGCGCGCGGAAGGTCACTTGAAACGACAGCAGCTCACCGCCATGACCCGCCGCAAACGCATTCAGATGCCGCACGAAATTCCGGATGTCCGCACGGCTGCCGTAAATCGACTGCTGCCCGTCACCCACCATGCAGAAATGTCCATCGCGCGGCCCCGGCGCGCCGGGGGTTCCCGGCCATTGATGCGGTTCCGCACCGGGCGGACGCGCGATCTCGACGAGCACCGCGAACTGCTGCGGATCGGTGTCCTGCGCTTCGTCCAATATCACGCGCCAACCTTCGCCGCGAATCCGCTCGAGCGTCGGTCGATCGCGCAACACCGCCAGCGCCGCGTCGATCTGGTCGGCGTAGGTCTGCACGCCGCGTTCGAAACGATAGGCACGATAACGCTCCGCCAGTTCCGCCGCCAACGCCGCGCCCGCATCCGCGAGCCAGCTCTTGAGCGGCGACATCCATTTTTTCGCCAGCGTCTTGAGCGCTTCCGCCGAGCCGACGGGCTGAAACAATGGCAAAAATCCCCGGCCGCGCTGCCAGTTCTCCCACCACGTGCGCGCGGCGGCCTGACTGAGCTCGATGTTTTTTCGACCGTTCCCTTTCGCCGCCACACCGAGGATTTCGTCGAGCAAGGCTTCGCTCGGCGCGGACGGCGGACCTGGCGGAGCTTTCGCCGCGAGCGTTCGCGCCGTCGTCGTGTCGAGATTTTTGGCCAGGTCGAAAATCGCTTCGAGCGGCACGTGACGCAAAAACGCGTCCACTTGCGCCGGCGCCAGCGCCGAGAAAGTCATCGCGTCCTGCTCCAAAAATTCCTCCCAACAACGTTCGTCGTCCGCCGCCACGACCGCGGGGTTCAAATTGATGCCGAGCGCCTGTCCGTAGCGGCGCGCGAGCAGCAAGCAGAAGCTGTGAATCGTGCCGAAAAACGCGCGCTCCAGATAATCGAGCGCACCGAGATCGCCGCGCCCTTCCTCGGTCAATCGTCGCAACAACACGGCACGCGCGCGCTGCCCGATTTGCTGCGCCGCTTTGCGCGTGAACGTCACGACCGCGGTTTTCGGCAACACCGACGCCGCTTCCTCCGACAGCGCCATCGCCGCCAGTCGTTCGGAGATCGCGGTCGTTTTACCCGAGCCCGCGTTGGCGCTCACCGCAAAATTCCTCCGCCACTCCGTGCGGAAACGTTCGCGCGCTTCAAGATCGACCAACGTGCTCACAGCGCGCCCTCCTCACCTTCCGGCGGTTCACCAAATGTCGCCTCAAACTTAGCGCGCAACACAACCTCCGCCACCGGCGCGATCGCCAGCGGCCACGCGTATCCAGGCGGTGAATACTCCGACGGCTCCGGCGTGAGAGCGCCGTAAATGCCCGTGTCGAGATGTCGTCCGATTTGCGCCAAGCCCGACAGCGCCACCGGCAGATCCTCCATGCCGATCGAGCCGCCATCGCCCGCATCCGGTTTCAACAAATGCACGCGTCCATGCGGCGCGCCCACGGAGCGCATCGCTTCAAGATAAACGCCGAGCTGCAACGACGCGCCTTCGCGCGCCATACGCTCCGCCGACAGCGGTTTGTCCTGACCTGTCTTGAAATCCACCACATCGACGCGGGCCTGCAGCCAGTCGGTGCGATCGATGCGCACCAAGTCCACGCGCCCATAAACCGGATAACGCCGGTCCGGCCCCAGCGGGATCGTCGCCCCTGCGGGCAAATCCACTTCCGTCGCCACAAAACGTCCCGCATCGAGTGCGAGGACTTTGCGCAAAAGCACCTCGCACATCGCTTCGAGCTCCGCGTGAAACGATTCCCAATAACGGTTCGCGGGACGCGCCTCGCGCAACTTCGCCATCTCTTCCGAGAGTCGTCGCAGCGCATCTTCCTCGGCCGGCATTTCGCTAAAAATCCGCTCCACCGCCTGCGTGCGCAGCACCTTCGCCAACACTCGGTGCGCGAGTTGCCCGAGCGCCTTTTTGCGCGCACGCACAAACGGTTTCCATTCGATGCGCTCCGCCTGCAGCACGGCTTTGAACCAAAGCTCCGCCGGATCGGCCATCGCCCGTTCGATCAAGCGCGCGGGAAGTCGCGGCGGACGCACTTTCGTCGGATCGACCGAAAAGAAATACGCATCGAACGGTTTCGCGGGATCTTGCCGCGAGCGGTGAATGTCGAGCCACGCGTTTGTATCCATTTTTGGATACGCGCTGCGTTCCGGCACGCGTTGCGCGCGTCGTTCAAATAATTCTTCGAGTCCCGCCCGTTCGCCGTGCGCGAGCGCATCGGCCCACAGCAATCTCTCCAGGCAACTGTTGGGGGCGAGCTTCATCTCGGTGTCGCTCTCGTCGAGCAACGCCGCCGAAAACCACACGTGCCGCGTCGTATCGCGCACGAGTTGAGAGACGCCGTGTTTCTCAAACCACGCGCGCTCATCGGTGGTGAACAACCCCAGACCGGGCCGTGCACGCTGATTCAGCTCCGCGCGCTGTTCATCGGTCAGCCAGCAGCTCGCTTCTTTGCGTTCGGGCCACACGCCGGCGTTGGACTCCGTGAGAAACAGATGCGACCACACCACGCCCTCCGCGCGGCGACGCGTCGTGAGTATCACGCGTGCGAATCCATTTCGCGCTGCCGCTCCGGCCGCCGTTGTTCTTTCCGGCAAAAATCCTTTGAGCGCCGCCAACGCTACTTTCGCGGGCAATGGACGCGTGTCTTTTTCCGCCAACGCGCGCAAAGCACCCCAACCTTCCGGCGCGACTTGCTCGAGCGCTTCCCACGTTTCTTCGAAGCGTCGCAGCGCCTCGCCCAACGTCAGCTCCGCCGGCCACGCGGAACCGAGTCGCGCCGCGATGCGACCGACTTCCTGCCACGCGGGCCGGTCCGATTGATCGAGCATCTCGCGATACACTTCGAGCGCGTGATTTTGCTTCTCGTCGAACAACCGCTCGCACACATCGCGCACGTCGCCGAGCGAAAGCTCCGTGAGTCCGATCGCTTTCAACAACGGCCAGAGCGTCAGCAACTCCTCGAGTCGCGCGCCTTGTTCATAAAAGGCGATCAGCGCCCGCCCCAATCGCATCTCGATCTCCGGCGGCCCCCACTGGCCCACTTGATCGACGAAGGAAATTTCACGCGCCCGCAGCTCGGCGCTCAGTCGCAGATGCGCCGCATCCGCTCGTGGGAAAATCACGCCGATACTTTCCGCGCCATCGCGCAACACCTGCTCGATCTTCGCGGCGACCAGACGCATCTCATCGCCACGCGTGAGTCCCACGATCACCGAGTCGGCCGCGGCCGCGCGTGCGACCACCGGTTCGCCACCCGCCCAGCCCGCGACCGCGTTTTCGCACGAAGGAACATCGTCCGTTTCGATCAGCGGCTCGGGCGCAACACCGAGCAGTTTCTCCCAGAGCTCCGCCCAGTCTGTATTCACTTTTTGGCGACGCCCGGTGAATTCCGGCTCGGGAATGAGCACCGTGATGTCGTCGAAACCGCGCGCGAAGGTCGCGACATTGAGAAATTCGCCGCGCGCCTCCGCGCCGAAACCGTGCACCAGCACACGTCCTCCGATTTTGCGCGCACCGCTTTTTTGCATCTCCACCGCCGCCGCTTCGAGCTGACGCGGCGCGAATGCATACCCCAGTTCGTCCACCCACTGCGCGAGCTCCGCAAAGATCGAACGCATTTCGCGGAGCGAAAAATCCTCGGGACCAAATCCCGCTTTCAACAAATCGTCGAAATCATCGAGCGCTCGCTCGAGATCGCTTTGCAGACTTTTCAGCAAACCGCGTTCGGGTGCATCCGCTGCCAGCGCTTGCAGGCGCCGCTCCACGATCGCCCCGAGTCCAAGCAAAAGCAGTTCGCGGCCCATCGCCGGCCTGAGCGTTTCGCCGCCGACCAGCGTCGCCCATTTTTTGCGCGCGAGACCCGGGGACAAAAACTCCACGCCGAGCAGCGGCACGCGTTCGATCAGACAACGTTGTTTCAAGGCCTGCGCCTGACCGCGCGTCGGCACCACGATGTAGCTGCGCTGCAAACGGCCATGCCCCGCCGTCAACCACGGCTGGATCGCCTCGCGCCACGCCGTGAGCGCATGGCGATACAGATAAAATTCGACGTGGGGTGCTGGCACGACTCACGCGAAAAAAGCGTCGTTGCGGACAGGCACAACTCATTCCGCACCGCAGAACTCGGTTTCGCGGTGTCGCTCGATGATGAACCGGGGCAGATGTTTTCAACCACTAATGGCTACGGAAGAACACGGATCCAACCACCACTCCTTTATCCAAACCCAGCCTTCCGAATCCTCAGTGTGAATCAGTGGTCCCCCAAAGCCCATCCTATCATGCCATTTCTCCGCGCCCTCCGCGCCTCCGCGGTGCATCGGCAAGTTGGCACCGGCGCGGTACAAACGAAAAAAGCCCTCGGCGCGCGTGGCACCGAGGGCTGTGAAAGGAAAGACGCTTACTTCGCCTGAGCGTACTTGGCGACGTGCGACTTGGCGCGGGCCGCGGCGTTCTTGTGGATGACGCCGGACTTGGTGGCCTTGTCCATCGCAGACGCATAAGCAGAACCAGCAGCCTTGGCGGCGGCGGGGTCGCCAGCCTTCACAGCGGCCTCAAACTTCTTGTGGAGAGTCTTCAGACGGGTTTTGACCGACTTGTTGCGGACGGTGAGACGCTCGGTTTTGCGGGCGGCTTTGATGGCGGATTTGGTGTTGGCCATGACGTATAAAAGATTGGAAGCCGGCTAAAAACTCAGGCCCACCCCGGCGAGTCAAGGGTTTTGTCGGGACGGAAAATCCGGCCGTACGGCGGGCTTGTGTGCGGGAGACCGCACGGTCACACCTGTCGACGTCGCATGCGTCGTCGTTTCCAGATCATCCTTGTCCTGTTCGCGTGGCTGCTGGCCAGCGGCGGGCAATGGCAATTGATCCAATCCTTCGCTTGGGGACGCATGATCGCGACTTACGCGAAAACGATGCCGCTGCGCGAAGCGGTGCGTCTCACGTTCACACCGGATAATCTCTGCGGGATTTGCGAGCTGGTGGTGGCCGCACAGCAGGACGCGACGCCCGACGCTCCGCTGCCTTTCGGCGCTTCGCTCGACGCCAAAAATCTTTTTCTCACGCTCCCCGACGCGTCGTTCATCCTCGACGCACCGGAGTCCGCCCGCTGGGCGTTGTGCGATCGGAGGATACCCGATTCCGCGCGGCAGACGCCGCCTTTACCGCCGCCACGAGGACTCGCGGCCTGATTCAATAACCCCGCGCGGCACTTTCGCCGTGCACAAGATCGTCGTCGCACCCCCGTAGCCGGGAACAGCACGGCGATCGTGAGTTCACGCATCGACGCACCGCCTGTCGCGCGAGCGCGATGCCTTGATCAGCCGACGGCCAAGCGCCGTCACGCGAATCCTCCTCCATGCACTTTTCTCAAAAACTTCTTCTTATTCTCATCTCCGCGCTGCCGTTTTCGGCACGCGCCAACAATCCGGAGTCCGATCCGCTTTTGCTGGATAAACTCCACGTCTCTGCGACTCGCGGAGCATCCGCCACATCGCCTTCGATCGAATTTTCGCGCGCGGAACTCTTCTCCGTTCCCGGCGGCACGGAAGTCATCGACGCCGGTCGTTTTCTGCGCGGACGCGCGAGCACGGTCGAAGATACGTTCGCACTCTCCGCGGGCGTGATCGCTCAATCGCGTTTCGGCTCCGATGAAGCGCGTCTTTCAATCCGCGGCTCGGGACTTCAGCGCACATTTCACGGCCGCGGCTTGCGCATGATGCAAGACGGCGTGCCGCTCAATCTCGCCGATGGCAGTTTCGATTTCCAAGCGATCGAGCCCACCGCCACCGCGTACATGAATGTGTGGCGCGGCGCCAACGCTCTCGCCAGCGGTGCGTCTACGCTCGGCGGCGCGATCGACTATGTTTCGCGCAACGGACTCGATTCGCCCGGCACGAGCGCGCGCGTCGAAACCGGTTCGTGGAATTATCTGCGCGCAACGGTTTCCGCCGGCGGCGCGCGCGCGCGCTGGGACAGCTTTGCGACGTACACGCGTCAGTCCCAAGACGGCTTCCGCGAGCACGCGCAGCAAAACAACGACCGCGTCTTCGCCAATCTCGGTGCGCGCGTGTCGCCCGACGTGGAAACGCGTTTTTATGCAACGGCGGTGCGCACCGATTCCGAACTTCCGGGAAGCCTCACACTCGCGCAGATCGCCGACGATCCGCGCCAAGCCGCCGCCACGAATCGCACGCTCGATCAGAAACGCGATTTCGCACTCTGGCGCGCGTCCAACAAAACGAGCGTGCGCACCGGCGACACATGGTGGGATTTCACCGCGGCATGGACGTACAAGGATCTCGATCATCCGATTTTCCAGGCGATCGAACAACGCTCGAACGACGCGCTCTTCGGTGCCGCCGTCACGCATCGCGCGCAATGGTTCGGACGCGACCATCGGCTGCGCGCAGGACTGTCGTACACACGCGGCGTCACGCGCGCGGCGAACTTCATCAACGTCGCCGGCGAGCGCGGCGCACTCGTTTCCCGCGCGCGACAAACCGCGGAAAATCTCGAAGCATTTGCCGAAGACCAAATGACACTCGCGCGTGGCTTCACGCTCGTGCTCGGCGCGAGCGCCGCGATGAACGAACGTCGCAACGAACGCATCGCGGGCAACGTCGCCGACTACACGCTTCGTTACGATCGCGCGATGCCGAAGCTCGGACTTCGTTGGGAGGCTGCGCAGGCGCAGATCTTCGCCAATGTCTCGGGCAGCTACGAACCGCCGTCGTTCAGCGAGACGCTCACGCTCAACACCGCGCGACGCGCGCAGACCGCCACGACTTACGAAGTCGGTTCGCGCGGCGCGCACGGCTTCGTGCGTTGGGACGCATCGCTTTATTCGGCTGTATTGAAAAATGAACTACTGACGCTGGTCGATCCCGACACGCAGCTCACCGCGACCGTGAACGCAAACCGCACGCTGCACCGCGGCATCGAGTTCTCGCTCGAAGCGGACTTGCTGGGCCACGCGTGGAATTCGCGCGAAGAGCCCTCGCAACGACTCGTGCTGCGCGGTGCGTGGACCCATGGCGATTTTCGTTTCGACGGCGATCCGCTCTACGGGCGCAACACGCTCGCGGGATTGCCGCGCGATCTCCTGCGCGGCGAATTGATGTGGGAACATCGCTCCGGCTGGCACGTCGGCCCAACCGTTGAATGGGTGCCCGAAAAAACCTACATCGATTTCCGCAATACCCTCGCGGCGGATGGCTACGCAATCGTCGGCGTTCGCATCGGACGACGCGACGAACAACGCGGCGTTTCGTGGTTTGTCGACCTGCGCAACCTCGCAGACAAACGCTATGTCGCGACCACTGGCGTGATCGAAAACGCCGCCGGCGTGGACCAAGCGCAATTTTTCCCCGGCGACGGCCGCGCGCTCTTCGCCGGCATCGATTGCCGATGGTGATCGGCGCGAGACCATAAGGTTTTCCAAGAATACAGCGGGCAATGCGGAGCATTGCCCCTACCCGCGCGATGCGTTTCGCGAAGCAATTTCACGCGGCAGGGACGTTGCTCCGCAACGTCCGCCCCGGATCCATCCGCGTGGGAATTTTTCAACGCCTCGCTCCGCACCGCCGAATGCTACATTGGTCATTCGCCACTGCTCATTCCCTCCCATTCTTTTCGCCGCGATGCGGCGAAAGGAGGTCTCAGCTTCGAGGCCGGTAAGCCGGATTCTGTGTGCGCGCCCGGAGGCGCGGTGATCGTCATTTCTCTCACTGCTTGCGCAGCGTTTCGCCGAGGCGAAATGCGGCATACCCGCGGCTATGGGACGGGCCGTCCAGCCGCCTATTTTGCCTTGCACCGGATTGGGTTTTTCCTGCCGCCGTCATTACTGACGGCGCGGTGGGCTCTTACCCCACCTTTTCACTATGACCGCCGTTCGTCTGGCGACGCGCGGCGGCTACTTGTTCTCTGTGACACTATCCGTCGCCGCAGGATGTTGCCCGCGGCGCCCCGGCTTGAGCAGAAGCGAATCCGACCGGCATCCTTGCGGACAACCGAACCGGCGCGACAACGTTTCTCGACGGGAATCCTGCCCGGTGGTGTCCGGACTTTCCTCTCCAAGTTTCAAGAACGGGCGCGGCGTTTAGGGCCGCACCTTGGGATCAAAGAACTCGGAGCGACGATCTGGCCCCGAAGCTGAGATCGAGCAGCGTGCCCACGCGACGCAGCGACGCAAGCCGTCGGTTGGCGCACGGCGAAACGGCTGCCGCGGATCGCATCGTTGATGCGTTCGCTCAGTCCTCGAGCCACACGATGCGGCCGCATTGATCGCAGGTGGCGAGTTTCTCACCTTTGCGCGCGACCGAGTCCACTTCGCCGGAAATTTTCAGATGACATCCGCTGCATTTGCCTCCGCGGATCGCCACGATCACGGGCGTCTGGCGGGCGGCGACGCGATCGTACACACGCAAGCTCGGTTCATCGACCGCGGTGCGGGCCTGCGCGAAGGCTTCCTGCGCTTGCGCGAGCTCGGCCTCGAGACTGGCGGCGCGTTCGCGATGCGTGCGAATGCGTGCTTCGTGTCCCGCGATGTTTTCTTTCAAAACGGCTTCGGCCGCGGCGAAACGTTTCTTCGCTTCGTCGATCGCGTACATGACCGCCAACTCTTTTTCCTCGAGCGCGGAAATCGCTTCCTCGGTCGCGGCGATTTGTTGGCCGAGCGCCTGATACTCGTCGTTTTTGCGCACGGTCACCTGCTGCGTTTTATAGCGGGCGAGCGTTTGCTCCGCGGAGCCGATTTCCGTCTCCAGCAATTTCTTTTGGGACTCGAGCTCACGCAGCTCCGTGCGCGCCGCTTCGATCGCTGCTTTTTCGTCGGCGATCTTTTTCTCGACGGCGGCGATGTCGGCCGGAATCGCTTTTAACTGCTGCTCGATCCCCCGTCGTTTGCTGTCGCGATCTTGCAGGATAAGGAGCGAGTCGAGGGCGGGATGGCGCATATCGCGGAGTTTTGGGGCGCGGTGCGCGCGCCTCAATCACGAATTCCCGCAACGGCCTTGAGCCAACGCTTATTGCGGGCGCGGCGGCGATGATCACCGCCGCAACGGACTCAAATATAATACATCTCGTCCACGCTGCGCACGGCGAGCATGTCGAGTGTGTAGCTGGCGGCTTTTTCCTCAAACGCGACGCGGATCTCGCTCCAGATTTGATGCACGCGTTTTCCCGATTCGCCGGAGCCAGGCGGAGAAAGTTCGAGGAGTTCGCCTTCGATCACACGCACGATGTCGAGCAACGTGATGGTCTCCGGCGCACGGGCGAGCGCGTAGCCGCCCTGTTTGCCGCGTCGGCTCGTGATCAATCCGCCATTGCGCAACTCGCTGAGGATCTGGACCAGATAATTGGCGGGCACCGCCTCTGCTCTTGCGAGGCTCTCGATGTGGGCAAGACCATCGGCGCCGTGATGGCGCGCGAGTTGAGCGAGCACACGGCAGGCGTAATCGACTTTAACGGAGAGCTTCACGCGCAGAGGTTACGGAAGCGTTTCGCCCGCCCGCAACGTTCTAGTCACCAGATCGCGCAAAACCCGACCGTTTCTCAGCAGTTTCTTGCCGGTCCTCTCCCGCGATACCGTCCTCGGTGCTTCCGCGCTAACCAAGGCACTACTCCCCTCAAAATCCCCTCGGAAAACCGCTCGGAAAAATAACCGGGATTTCAGGAAAAAAACCCGTTGCTCCGCCCCCCGAAATCCGATGCAGTTTTGCCTTTAATTTCGTCAACGTTCTTACGCTACATGTCCGACCAGACCGACTCGCCCAACGCCCCGATTCCTCCCGCCGCCGCAGAGACGTACGATGCGTCCAAACTCGGCAAACTCGAAGGCCTTGAGGCCGTCCGCAAAAAGCCCGGCATGTACATCGGTGGTACCGACGAGCGCGCCTTGCACCACTGCGTTTCCGAGGTGCTCGACAACTCCGTGGACGAACATCTCGCCGGACATTGCTCGCGTATCGAGGTCAACATCCACGTCGACGGCTCCATCAGCATCCGCGACAACGGCCGCGGCATCCCCGTCGACATCCATCCGCAATACGGCATCCCCGGCGTCGAGATGGTCCTCACCACCCTGCATTCGGGCGGCAAGTATGGACAAGGTGGATACAAGTTCTCCGGCGGCACTCACGGCGTCGGCGCAAAGTGCGTCAACGCCGTCTCCGAATGGTTCGAGGTGGAGGTTTCGCGCGACGGCAAGGTCCACCACATGAAATTCGAGCGCGGCAAGACGGTGAAACCGCTCTCCGTCATCGGTCAGACCAAGGGCACCGGCACGCTCATCACGTTTAAACCCGACCCCGAGATTTTTAAGGAAACCACCGTGTTCGTCGGCGCCCGCATCGCCCAGCGTCTGCGCGAACTCGCCTTCCTCAACTCGGGCCTCGAAATCATTTTCACCGACGAGCGTCCCGCCGATCCGAAGCCGGAAACTTATTACTACAAGGACGGCGTCGAAGAATTCGTGCGTCAGCTCAATCAGGGTAAAAACGTCGTTCACCCGAAGCCCGTTCGAATCACCAAAGAGGCGCAGATCTCGCTCGATGACAAACCCGCCGAGGTCCACGTCGAAGTCGTGCTGCAGTACAACGACACCTACAACGACCAGGTCCTCTGCTACACCAACACGATTCACAACCCCGACGGTGGCACGCACCTCTCCGGCTTCCGCAGCGCGCTCACTCGCGCGGTCAACCAGTACGCGAAGTCCAACAATCTCCTGAAAGACAAAGATCCGCAGATCACCGGTGACGACGTCCGCGAAGGTCTCGCCGCCGTCATCTCGATCAAACACAGCGATCCCAAGTTCGAATCGCAGACCAAGGTCAAACTGCTCTCGCCCGAAGTGGAGAGCATCGTGGGCTCCGCGACCTACGAAGGTCTCATGTTTTTCTTCGACGCAAATCCCCAGATAGCGAAGCGCATCCTCGACAAAGGCCTCAACGCCGCGCGCGCTCGCGAAGCCGCCCGCAAAGCCCGCGAAACCGTCCGCAAAGGCGCGCTTTCCGGCGGCGGCCTGCCCGGCAAACTCGCCGACTGTTCCGAACGCGATCCCGCCGCTTGCGAAATCTACATCGTCGAAGGCGATTCCGCCGGTGGTTCCGCCAAACAAGGCCGCGATCGCCGCTTCCAAGCGATTCTCCCGCTGCGCGGTAAGGTCTTGAACGTCGAAAAGGCCCGCCTCGACAAAGTCCTTTCCAACGAAGAAATCCGCACGCTCGTCACCGCGTTCGGCACCGGCATCGGCGAAGGCGACGAATCCGTCGGCGGTTTCAACGCGGACAAAGCGCGTTACCACAAGATCATCATCATGACCGACGCGGACGTGGACGGCTCCCACATCCGCACGCTGCTGCTCACATTCATCTATCGACAGATGAAGGGCCTCATCGAGCGCGGCTACGTCTACATCGCCCAGCCACCGCTTTATAAGATCAAGCGCAAGAAGCGCGAGCAGTACGTGGACAACGACGAGCAGCTCAACCGCATCCTCCTCGAGCTCGGCTCCGAAGACGTGCTCCTCACGCGCCTCCGCGATCAACACCTTTTTGAGCCCGCGCAGATCGACCGCATCGTCGAATCGCTCGCCGCTCTCGAAAAACTCGGCGCAGGCGTCACCCGCCACGGCGCGTCGCTTCCCGAATACCTCGATCTCCACGATCGCGAGACGCACGCCTTGCCGCGTTACCTCGCACGCATTCGCGAGGGCAACAAGGAGTCGCATCAGTTCCTGAAAGACGACGCCGAGCGCGCCGCCTTCATCGCGGCCAACGACCTCGACGCCGGCGTCACCAACACGCAGGCCGATGCCGTCAAAACGCCGTCCACGCGCCGCATCACGCTGCACGAAATCTTCGAATCGACGGAGATGACCAAGCTCCTCAAGGCCATGGCCGCCGCCGGTCTCGACGTCAGCCGCTTCTCGGCCACCGAAGAACCGCGCTACGTGTTGACCGAAAACGCCGGCCAGAAAAACGAAACCAAAACCGAACTCCACAGCCCGCTCGATATCCTCACGCACATCCGCAATCTCGGACGCAAGGGTCTCAGCATTCAGCGCTACAAAGGCCTCGGTGAAATGAACCCAAAGCAGCTCTTCGAGACGACGATGGATCCCGAAAAGCGCCGCCTCCTGCGCGTCAGCATCGACGACGCCGCAAAAGCCGACGCGCTCTTCACGCTCCTCATGGGCGACGAAGTTCCGCCGCGCCGTCAGTTCATCGAAGACAACGCTCTCAACGTCCGCTACCTCGACGTCTAAAAGCTCAGCGTAATTTGTAGTTGGTGGTTTGTAGTCAGGCGCAAGCCACGACAGCTCCCACCCATTACCACCGACTAGCTACCAACTCCCGCCTCTCCCTTTTTCACTGTGTACACGGCAAACGAGAAACTCTCCACCGCCAACATCACCGACATCATGCAGACGGCCTACATCGATTATTCGATGTCGGTCATCATCTCGCGCGCCCTCCCCGACGCGCGCGACGGCCTCAAGCCCGTGCAGCGCCGCGTGCTCTACGCGATGCTCCGCGAAGGGCTCCTGCACAACCGCGCGTTCGACAAGTGCGCAGGTGTCGTCGGTGAAGTGCTCAAGAACTATCATCCGCACGGCGACTCGTCGGTGTACGACACGCTCGCCCGTATGGCGCAGACCTGGGTGATGCGTTACCCGCTCATCGACCCGCAAGGCAACTTCGGCTCTGTCGATGGCGATCCGCCCGCGGCTTATCGTTACACCGAAGCCCGCCTCAAAGACATCGCCGAGTCTCTGCTCGAAGACATCGAGGAAGACACCGTCGATTTCATCCCCAATTACAAAGAGTCCACGACCGAGCCCACCGTGCTCCCGTCGGCGCTGCCGAATTTGTTGATGAATGGTTCGACCGGCATCGCCGTCGGTATGGCGACCAACATCCCGCCGCACAATCTGCGCGAGATCATCGACGCCACCTGCGCCATCATCGATCGCCCGGACATCTCGCTCGACGAGATCTGCACCATCATCACCGGCCCCGATTTCCCCACCGGCGGCATCATCTCCGGACGCGAAGGCATCCTCTCTTATCTCAAAACCGGCAAAGGCATCGTCCGCACGCGTGGCAAAGCCCACACCGAAGAAACCAAGACCGGCATGGAGCAGATCGTTATCACGGAGATCCCGTATAACGTAAACCGCGCCAACCTCGTCACGCGCATCGCCGAGCTCGTCACTGCGAAGGAAATCGACGGCATCCGCGACGTCCGCGACGAGTCCGACGAAAACACACGCATCGTCATCGAGCTCAAACGTGGCGAGCAATCGCGCGTCGTCATCAATCAGCTCTTCCAAAAGACCGCCCTCGAATCCTCCTTCGGCGTCACCCTGCTGGCCATCGACAAGAAGCGGCCGAAGCAGATGAACATCAAGGAGCTCATCGAGTGTTACATCGAGCACCGCCGCGAAGTCGTCACCCGCCGCACGCGCTACCGCCTCAAACAAGCCGAGGACCGCGCGCACATCCTCGAAGGTTATATCATCGCCCTCGATAACCTCGACGACTTCGTCAAAATCATCCGCGCCTCGCAGAACCGGGAGGAAGCCAAAGTACGTTTGATGGCGAAGTATCCGCTCTCCGAGCGCCAGACCGACGCCATCCTCGAGCTCCGTCTTTATCAGCTCACCGGCCTCGAACGCGGTAAGATCGAAGCCGAATACCTCGAACTCCAAGCGCTCATCGCCGAGCTCAAGAGCATCCTCGAGTCCGAACAAAAACTCCTCGAAGTTATCAAGAGCGAGCTCCGCGCGCTCCGCGATAAATTCGGCGACGATCGTCGCACCGAAATCGTGGCCGCCGCCGGCGACTTCCGCATGGAAGACGTCATCCCCAACGAAGGCTGCGTCATCACCGTCTCTCACCTCGGCTTCATCAAACGCACGCCCGTCGCCGAATACCGCTCTCAACGGCGCGGTGGCAAAGGCATCATCGGCGCCGAGACCTACGAAGACGATTTCGTGGAACGTCTCTTCACCGCCAGCACGCACGATTATCTCCTCGTNCTCACCACGCGCGGCCAATGCCTCGCGCAAAAGGTNTACGAAGTTCCCGAAGGCGCCCGCACCGCCAAGGGCAAATCCGTCGCGTCGTTCCTCCGCCTCAACGAAGGCGAAAAGATCGCCGCCATGCTTTGCGTGAAAGAGTTCTCCAGCGATCTCTTCGTCGTCATGGCCACAAAGGCCGGCGTCATCAAAAAGTCGCGCCTCTCCGACTACGCCAACGCCGTGCGCGAAGGCGGCATCATCGGCATCAATCTCGCCGAAGGCGACAGCGTCATCGGCACCGTGCTCACCACGGGCAACGACGAGCTCATCCTCGTTTCGCACCAAGGCCTCGCCGTTCGCTTCCGCGAGCGCGATCCGGAAACCGGCGAAGAACTCTTCCGTGCCACCGGCCGCGCCACCGCCGGCGTCACCGGCATGCGCTTCAAGCTCAAGAGCGACTACGTGCAGGCGATCGAAGTCGTCGATCACGAGAGCAAATTCCTCGTCGCCAGCGAAGCCGGCCTCGGCGTGCGCACGCGCTTCGAAGACTACCGCCTCGTCAATCGCGGCGCCTCGGGCGTCTGGGCGATCGACCTGCCCGACGACGGTTCCGTCAATCTCGCCGGCGCGCTCAGCGTGAAGGACACGGACGAAATCAT
>Ga0065721_10048969_pt1 | contig 55273 bp, 45 predicted proteins | sample Mesricmetagenome_FD_59108 | JGI IMG/M metagenome (GOLD analysis project Ga0065721, IMG submission 59108) | Mesophilic microbial community from rice straw/compost enrichment Sample: eDNA_1 v2 (version 2) | ecosystem: Engineered > Solid waste > Grass > Composting > Bioreactor | place: USA: Davis... | reverse complement strand
AAGCCAGTATGGCGAGGGCCAGCCGCGCCTTCTCACCACCCGAAAAATGGCGAATGGTTTCAAAGGCGCGATCGCCCCGGAAATCAAAGCTGCCGAGGAAATTGCGGATCTCCTGCTCAGAGGCTTTGGGTCGCAGCCGCTGCAGGTGCAGAGCGCAGGAGGCGTCCAGATCCAGAGCCTCCAATTGATGCTGCGCGAAATAGCCGATCTTGAGATGGGCAGACTCCACCCTCTCACCCGCCAGCAACGGCATGGTGGCCGTCAGGGATTTGATGAAAGTGGACTTACCCGCGCCGTTGTGTCCCAGAAGACCTATGCGGCTCTGACCCAGCAGACTCACATTGACATTGCACAGCACCACCTTGCCCCCATAGCCCATGTCCGCATGGGCAAAATTCAATAACTGCTGGGGCAGACGCTCAGGCTCCGGAAAACGAAAGTCGAAGGGGGAGTCCACATGGGCCGGCGCTATCATCTCCATGCGCTCCAACTCCTTCAACCGGCTTTGCGCCTGCTTGGCCTTGGAGGCTTTGGCGCGGAAGCGCCGCACAAAATCCTCGATTTCCGCCACACGCTCCTGCTGCTTGGCGAAAGCAGCAGCCTGGTTGGCCAGACGCTCTGCCTTTTGCTTTTCATAGGAGGAATAGTTGCCGCTATAGGTGATCAGGCGGGTGTTTTCGAAATTCACAATGTTGTCGACCACATTGTCGAGAAAATCCCGGTCGTGGGAGACGATCAACAAGGTACCGCGGTACTGCTTCAACCACTGTTCCAGCCAGAGCGTGGCATCCAGGTCCAAGTGGTTGGTAGGTTCGTCCAACAACAGGAGATCGGACCGGCACATCAAGGCCTTGGCGAGATTCAGGCGTATGCGCCAGCCGCCGGAAAACTCGGTCACCGACCTGTCGGCGTCGGCGGCGGAGAACCCCAGGCCATGCAACAGCTTCTGCGCCCGGGCTTGGGCGGTATATCCGTCTATGGCCTCCAGACGGCTGTACAAGAGAGCGAGTTCCTCTCCCCGTTCCTCCTCGGCAATGCGCTGCTCTATGACGCGCAACTCGGCATCGCCGTCCATCACATGATCCAGGGCGGAGCGCTGTTGGTGCCCCACCTCCTGCGCCATATGCGCCAACACCCAGTCCTTGGGAATATTGAGCGTGCCACTGTCCGCGTGCAATTCGCCGAGCAGCAGCCGGAACAGGCTCGACTTGCCACTGCCATTGGAGCCGATAATGCCCCACTTCTGGCCGGGGTATACCGTGAAATCGGCCTTGTCCAGGAGAACCTTGGTACCCAGTTGCAGCCCCAGTGCCTGTAGTTGAATCATCGGCTTTGCCCGTTATAAAAAAGTCGCAGATTATAGTCCGAAGCGACAACCGGCAGAACGCCCTACCCGTCCTGGTCGTCTATTATTGGAGGACAGTCCTATATCACGGCGAATCTATGTCTTCCTCCCCTGCCAGCGAGCGACGCAACAGTTTCCGGGTCAATCAGGATGTGATTTTCGATTTTCAGCTGGTCGATACTCACACCGCCGAGAGTATGGAACCCGAACAGGCACTGGACGACGGCTTGGCCATGCAAATGGTGGCAGAGCTGCGACGCATAGATCGGGACACCCAGCAAATCCTCAAACTCATCACCGACAAGCAGCGCCTGATCGGCGACTACCTGCAAAAGCTCAACAGCAAAATCGATCTGATCGCCCGCCATACCCTGTTTGCCAGCAAACCCAGCGACCAGACCCAGCGCCTCAATATCAGCGAAGACGGCGTGGCCTTTCCCAGCGATCGCGCGCTCTACAAAGGGAATTTTCTGGTTTTGCGAATGATTTTTTTACCCAGTTATACGCCCGTGATAGTCTTCGGAGTGGTCAGCCGCTGCGAAAACGACGGAGAGGCTTTTCGGGTGGCCGCCAAATTCCATCGTCTGCGCGACCAGGACCGCCAGGAACTGGCGCGGCAGATTATTAAAGCCCAGGTCAGCAATCGCAAAAAAGGCATAACTCCGGAGAACAACCCATGATTGAACTGAGGAAAATGGCAACCATCGGACGACGTCTAGCACTCGCCAGTGCGGGGGTATTCATGATTGCCCTTGGCGCCGCCAGCCAAGCAGAAACCGTCGCCATCCCCCTGGGTCAGCAGGGCAAGGCCTGGAATGTGGAAACTCCCAAAACTGGCATGCGCAAAGATCAAGTGGAAGCTCGCTTCGGCACACCCAATGAAAAATCCGGCCCTGTGGGTGAGCCGCCCATCTATACCTGGGACTACCAGCAATTCACCGTCTATTTTGAAGGCGATTACGTCATCCACAGTGTGGTGAAAGTACCACCCAAACAGCAGTAAACCGCATAGACGCAGTCGCCACTCACTAGTGGCGATTGAGCCGGTTCAGTCCGTTCAAGGCCGCCACCCGATAAGCTTCTGCCATGGTGGGGTAGTTGAAGGTGGTGTTGGTGAAATAGAGGATGGTATTGGCGGAACCCTGTTGGTTCATGATCGCCTGACCAATGTGAATGATCTCGGCGGCCTCGGCGCCAAAACAATGGATCCCGAGAATTTCCAGGGTATCCAGGTGGAATAGGATCTTGAGCATACCCACTTCATCACCGCTGATCTGGGCGCGCGCTATGTCTTTGAAGAAGGCGCGACCCACTTCGTAGGGCACTTTGGCAGCGGTGAGTTCAGCTTCGGTTTTGCCGACGGAGCTGATCTCCGGCAAGGTATATATCCCCGTAGGTGCATCCACCACTCTGCGTACCGGCTCTCCGACAATCGCCGACACCACAGCACGCCCCTGATCATAGGAAGCGCTGGCCAGACTGGGCCAGCCGATCACGTCGCCCGCCGCGTATATATTGGGCTGGGCGGTGCGATATTTATCATCCACCTCGATTTGGCCGCGATGATTAGCGGTCAAGCCGGCGTTTTGCAACTGCAGCTCGTCGGTATTGCCGGAGCGGCCATTACACCACAGCAAGGCGTCGGCCTTGATGCGCTTGCCCGATTGCAATTTCAAGGTCACGCTGTGATCTGAGACCTGCAGGCTCTCGAACTCCTCCAGCTGCCTGACCATTACGCCCTTCTCCCTCAAGTGGTAACTGAGCGCATCGGAGATTTCGCTGTCGAGAAATTCCAGCAGGCGCTCGCGGTTGTTGATCAGATCCACCTTGATGGCCAAGCCGGAAAAAATAGAGGCGTATTCGCAACCTATGACACCTGCGCCGTAAATGATGAGCGTGCGCGGTGTATGGTCCATTTCGAGAATCGTATCGCTGTCATAAATGCGCGGATGGGTGAAATCCACTTCTTTCGGGCGATAGGGTCTGGAACCTGTGGCTATGAGAATATTTTTTGCGGTGATTTTATCCACCACACCATAGGGCAACTGCACGTCGACCTGGGTGGGGCTGACAAAACGAGCAGTTCCTGAATGCACATAAATGCGGTTGCGCATGAAATAGGATTTATGCATCGCCACTTTGCGCGGAATGATTTTCTTGGCGGATGCCAATATGGTGGGATAGGAGATCGGCGGCAGCGATGCCATCTGCAAAACTTCCGGCTGCTGGCGATAGTGGATCACCTGTTTAACTGCATGCCGCAGGGACTTTGACGGTATGGTGCCCCTGTGTGTGCAGTTGCCCCCCAGGGAACCTGTATCATCCACCACTCCAACCCGCAATCCGTTCTTGGTGGCGGCCATGGCTGCCGCTTCTCCAGCCGGTCCGGCACCTATCACCAGAAAATCGTAGGTGTAATCCGCCATAGATATCCCCAACCCCGCAATCTATTTTTCCGCTGCATTGTAGGCCAGATTGGACGAGGACTTGTCTTTGTCCTCCCTGCCCTCACCTTTTTCACACTTGTTGGTGTCGCCGCCACAGATCTCGCACGCCTGCCCCATGCCCAAAGAGGCTATGCCACCGCAGGTACCCTTGATGGGTTTGCCGCGTATCATCACGCCCAGCGCCAGCCCTCCAGCCACCAGAAGCATAATAATGAACGTCAGTATAAGGGTTGTCATGACACACTACCTCCGCGCTTGTCCGCCACAAGTCTACCAGTCACCACTCAACCGATGGCACACAAAGCGCGCAACCCGGTCAGTTTGCTAATTGAAGACCACTCTAAAGGATTTTGACAAGAACTGCCCGGGAATATCCCGGGCGTAAAAAAAGCGAGGGCGGTCACCCTCGCTTCTTCAACTTTCAATCACCGACAAACTGCATCAGCCACCGAAGTCATCCAGCATGATGTTCTCATCCTCCACGCCCAGATCCTTGAGCATCTTGATCACAGCGGCGTTCATCATCGGCGGCCCGCACATGTAATACTCGCAATCCTCGGGTGCAGGATGGTTCTTCAAATACTGCTCATAAAGCACATTGTGAATAAATCCCGTCAACCCGGTCCAATTATCTTCCGGCTGAGGATCCGACAGCGCTATATGCCATTGGAAGTTTGGATTCTCGCGCTGCAGCATGTCGTAATCTTCCTTGTAAAACAACTCGCGCAAAGAGCGGGCACCATACCAGAAGGTCATTTTTCGCTTGGTCTTGAGGCGGCGCAGCTGATCGAATATGTGCGATCGCATGGGTGCCATACCGGCGCCACCACCAATGAACACCATCTCGGCATCCGTGTCTTTGGCAAAGAATTCACCGAAGGGTCCGTATACGGTGATCTTGTCGCCTGGTTTGAGACTGAAAACATAGGACGACATTTTACCCGGCGGAATTCCTTGAGACTTCGGCGGCGGAGTCGCAATACGAATATTGAACTTCACGATACCCTTTTCTTCCGGGTAATTCGCCATGGAATATGCACGGATTACCGGCTCGGTGACTTTAGACTCAAGATTGAAGAAGCCAAAGCGCTCCCAGTCACCGCGGAATTGCGGTTCGATATTAAAGTCGGAAAATTTCACGTGATGCGGTGGAGCTTCCAGCTGAACATAACCACCTGCACGGAAGTCCACGCTTTCGCCTTCAGGCAAACGCAAGGTCAGCTCCTTGATGAAGGTCGCAACATTGGGGTTGGATTCAACCGTACACTGCCACTGCTTAACGCCGAATACCTCCTCTGGAACATGAATTTTCATGTTCTGCTTCACCGGCACCTGACAGCTCAAACGCCAGCCTTCATTCTGTTCGCGACGGTTGAAGTGGGCCTCTTCGGTGGGAAGAATCGAACCGCCACCTTCGTTGACGATACATTTACACTGCGCGCAACTGCCGCCACCGCCACAGGCGGAAGCCAGAAACACATTGTTGGCAGCCAAGGTCTGCAGCAATTTGCCGCCGGCGGGCACAGAGATGGTTTTTTCGTCGTTGATGAGAATCTGGACTTCACCGCTACTTACCAGCTTGGCTTTGGCGGCGAGAATGATCATCACCAGGGACAGGACGATCACCGTGAACATCACGACGCCCAGGATAATTTCTAAATTCATACTGAATCTTCCTCGCCAGGCTTAGAGGGAAATACCGCCAAAGGACATAAAGCCCAATGACATCAATCCCACGGTGATAAAGGTGATACCCAGGCCGCGCAGACCTTCGGGAACATCGGAATATTTCATCTTTTCGCGAATACCAGCCAAAAGAAGAATTGCCAGCGCCCAACCTGCACCCGAGCCAAAGCCGTAAACGACGCTTTCGGCAAAGTGATAGTCGCGCTCCACCATGAACAGCGAACCACCCATGATCACGCAATTCACAGTGATCAGAGGCAAAAACACCCCCAGAGCGTTGTAAAGTGCCGGCAGGTATTTATCCATCACCATTTCCATGATCTGCACAATCGCCGCAATCACACCTATAAAGGAGATAAAGGTGAGAAAGGTCAGATCAACCCCTGTTATCCCAAGCCAAGCCAATGCGTCTTCTTTAAGAAGATAATTCAGAATCAGATTATTGGCGGGAACCGTGATTGTCTGCACCACGATCACCGCGATACCGAGACCGATCGCAGCATTAATCTTCTTGGAAAGCGCCAAGAATGAACACATTCCCAAAAAGAACGCCAGCGCCATATTTTCAATGAAAACGGAGCGCACGAACAAACTGAGTATGGCTTCCATTATGCGATCTCCTGCGTAACAACAGAGTTGGGACCGATTTTATACTCGGGTTTTTCCACCTGATTTTTTCTCCAGGTGCGCAGCGCCCAAATAATCAGCCCGATAATGAAGAATGCGCTCGGTGGCAACAACAGCAGGCCATTGGGAACATACCAGCCGCCGTTGGTGACAGAGGGCAGAATCTCAAAACCGAACCATTTGCCGGAGCCAAACAATTCACGAATGGTTGCCACCACCAATAAAAGCACTGAATACCCAAATCCGTGACCTATGCCATCCAGCAGACTTGGAATCGGCGGATTTTTCAATGCAAAGGCTTCGGTGCGGCCCATTACGATACAGTTGGTAATGATCAAGCCCACAAATACGGAAAGCTGCTTACTGATGTCGTAGGCAACCGCCTTGAGCACTTGGTCAACAATAATTACCAGGCCGGAGATGATGATCATCTGGGCAATAATACGGACACTGTTAGGCAAATAATGGCGAACCAGTGAGACGAACAGGTTGGAAAAACCTGACACCAACGTCAGTCCGATCGCCATCACCATACTCACTTTGACGCTGGAGGTTACGGCCAGGGCGGAACATATACCCAGGATTTGCAGTACCACCGGATTGTTGTCAAATATGGGTTTGACAAGAAGATCTTTGGTTTTGGCACTCATGATTAAGCCTCCCCACTCTTGAGATTTTCGATGAACGGTTTATAGCCATTCTCACCCATCCAAAAACGCAACAAATTTTCCACACCATTGCTGGTGAGTGTCGCTCCGGACAGACCGTCAACTTTGTATTCCGCGTTGGGCGTGCTCTGGTCCACATGGCCTTTCAGAACATCGATTTTTACCTCGCCGTCTTCAGAATAAATTTTCTTGCCGACCCACAAGGCTTTCCAATTCGGATTGTCAACTTCACCACCCAGCCCGGGAGTTTCCTTTTGATCATAAAAGCCAAAGCCGAGAACCGTATTCAGATCTTTATCAAGCGCGATAAAACCCACCATGGTCGACCAGAGGCCATAACCACGCACAGGCAGAATCAGTTTGGAAAGTCCGTTCGCATCGTTCACCAAAAAGACTTTGGCGTACTTTTCACGGCGGACGATTTTGGCAATATCCTGCTCAGGTGAAAGCTTTTTGGACAGCTCCGGCTTCTTGGCTGATGCAACCTGATCAAACTTATCCAGATCTGCAATTGCATCACTAAATCGCCCGGCTTCCAAATCGACCAGTTTTACATCGATCTTGCTGAACTGCTCTTCAATGGACTGACTCGGATCATAAATACCCGCAATGCTCAACACATTGCGTTTGAAATCCTGCGCCTTGTTGGCGACCTGATAAGGTTTCAACAATACCGCTGACCCGGCCACCAATATCGAAGCGACAATACACATGATCAACGTCACGATGATGGTGTACTTTGCTGTCTGTTGATTAGCCACGCGCCAGTCTCCGCTTGATATTGGATTGAACGACGAAGTAGTCGATGGTGGGCGCACACATATTGGCAAACAGAATCGCCAACATCATGCCTTCCGGAAATGCGGGATTGACCACGCGGATGGTAATGACCATAAAGCCGATCAATGCACCAAACCACCATTTGCCCGTATTAGTCATGGACGCCGACACAGGGTCCGTCGCCATAAAGAAAAGTCCGAGTGCGTATCCACCCATGACAAAGTGCCACCAGAAAGGTACGGCAAACATGGGGTTATCACTGCCCGCACCCGCCCAGTTGTAAACCAGGGTGGTCACTATGGTGCCGATGATCACACCGAGCACTATTCGGGTGGAGGCGATACCCATGGCCATGAGGATCACACCACCGATTGCCAGGGCCAAAGTCGATGTCTCACCTATAGAGCCCTGTTCGAAGCCCAGGAAGGCATCCATCCAGGTCAAGTGGCCGGACAATGCCGTCATGCCGTCCTGCGCCGCTATGGATAGAGCCGTGGCTCCGGAGTAACCATCCACCGCGGTCCATACACCGTCACCGGACATTTCGGCCGGGTAGGCAAAGAACAGAAACGCACGTCCCACCAATGCAGGATTGAGAAAGTTTTTGCCGGTACCGCCAAACACTTCTTTGCCAATCACTACACCAAAGCTGATGCCGAGAGCCGCTTGCCACAGTGGCAGATCTGGAGGACAGGCCAAGGCGAACAGCACGGAAGTCACGAAAAATCCTTCGTTGACTTCGTGACCGCGCTTCATGGCGAAAAGAACTTCCCAGAAACCACCGACGATAAACACAGTGGCATAGATGGGCACGAAGTACATGAAGCCCAGCATGAAGTTGTCCCAGATACTCGCGGGATCAAAGCCGGTGATGGCAGCCAGGATCGCGCCGCGCCAACCTTCAATGGCCAAGTGCTCGGCACCGGCCAGAATGGTATTGGCCTGCAGGCCCACGTTGTACATGCCGAAAAACATGGCGGGGAAAGTACACAGCCACACAGTGATCATGATGCGCTTCAGATCTATGCCATCGCGCACATGGGAGCTGGTTTTGGTTACATCCGCCGGCTTATAGAAAATGGTATCCACTGCTTCATAGAGGGAATACCACTTTTCAAAGCGTCCGCCTTTGTGAAAGTGCGGCTCAAGATTGTCCAGAATACGTCGCAAACTCATGCCTTATCCCTCTATCTCGATGCGCGTCAGGTTATTGCGCAGAATTGGGCCATATTCGTATTTGCCGGGACAAACGAAGGTGCAAAGTGCAAGATCCTCCTCGTCCAGCTCAAGGCATCCGAGTTGTTGTGCCATTTCGGTATCGCCAACGATCAACGAACGCAGCAAAGGCGTCGGCAGAATATCCAGAGGCATTACACGCTCATAGGAACCCACCGGCACCATGGCGCGCTCGCTGCCATTGGTGGATGTGGTGAAGGCGAATTTTCCACCGGTGAGTTTGGAGATATAGATGGGCAGAATCGAAAAATTCTTGAAGCCCAGCCGCAGATAGTGGAGGAAGCTGCGCTCGCGCCCCTCAAGCAATACGCTCACCTGATTGTGGAAGCGGCCGAGATAGCGCACGGCGGAGCCGCCGTGACGACCGCCGAATACTGAGCCGGAGATCACCCGGTTTTCCCCGGGCAACAATTGGCCGGCGGTGAGTTCATCCAAGCTGGCGCCCAGACGTGTGCGCACCAGACGGGGCTGGCTGACCTGAGGACCGGCCAGTGAAATCACCCGCTCCACCGGCAGACGACCTGTGACGAACAGCTCGCCCACAGCAATCACGTCCTGATAACCGATGGTCCAGACGGTCTTTTTCGTGCTGACCGGATCCAGAAAATGGATATGGGTGCCCGCATTGCCAGCGGGATGTACGCCGGCAAATGCGTGATATTCGATATTGGTACCCTGCCCCTTGGGAAGGTCCACACCAGCAGCGTGACAGACAAATACCTTGCCGGTCAGCAGACGTGCCAGAACCGTCAGGCCATTGGCAAACGCCTGCGACTTCTGAGCGATGATCACCGCCGGGTCAGCAGCCAGGGGATTGGTATCCATGGCAGTGACAAAAAGAGAATTGGGCGTGGAGGAAGGGGATGGGGTCTTGCTGAATGGGCGGGTGCGCAATGCGGTCCACAGGCCGGATTGGACCAGATTGTCCTGCACCTGAGAACGATCCAGAGACGCCAGTTGGGATTCCGGATAACAGGCGAATTCCACAGCATCATCGCCGTCCACGTCGATCACCAGCGACTGGAAGACCCGCTGGGCGCCGCGATGTATGGCGGCGACCGTACCGGAGGCCGGCGCGGTAAAAATGACTCCCGGTGACTTTTTATCGGAGAAGATCTCCTGGCCCAGTTTGACCCTGTCTCCCACCTGCACTGCCATAGTCGGTTTCATACCGTGGTAATCAAACCCTACGACAGCAACACTGCGGATTTTAGGACCGTCCTCTATGGATTGTTTTGGACTGCCGGTGATAGGCAGATCCAATCCTTTGCGGATTTTAATCATAGGTTGTTGCCTGATAATGGATGGAGCCTGGTGCGGGATCGCAAGCTGACTGCGCGCCCGCAGAAACTGTTTTGATAAACGCAAAAAAACCCATGAATGGCATGATCAGGACAGGCCTGGGTCCATTCCGGGTATCCAATTACACAGAAATTAACAACGGAGTCTGATGTTGAGCCGACAACTTTTGCAGGCGTACCCAAATCCCATCGGGGAACCCACCTTCAGCGGGAGAAAAGCCGATCGGACAGTGGCCTTGAATGCGTTTAAAACACCGGTTACGAACATACCTCTACCGCTGGAAGCACGCCCCAAATTTGGGCCGCGCACATTATAGAGAGGCGTACACCATAACTCCAGAGGCGCATGGAATTTTATCCGGGGGAACGGGTCGCTATTGTCACCCCCTGTCTATAGAATAGCGTCCCCCTACCCATCTCCTCCGTTGAAGAAGCCTGCGGCCGATGACCCAAACACCTCCCGACCAGACTTTGCGACCGCTCACGGCGCCGCCGCTGCCGGCGCGTTCAGGGGACAGAACTCAGTGGGGCAATCTGTATGGCTGCGCTGCGGCTCTGGCAATTGCCCGTGCAGCAGCTGCCATTCCGGGCACGGGAGTACTGATCGCGCCCTCCACGGCCCATGCCGACCAGATGGAGCGGGACCTCAAGCTGTTTCTCACCGATGTGCCGGAGGCCCCGGACGTTCTGAGATTCTCCGATTGGGAGACCCTGCCATACGACACATTTTCGCCGCACCAGGACATAGTCTCCGAGCGCATGCGCGCCCTATACCAGCTGTGCCGGGGCGGCAAAACCCTTTTGATCGTCGCGGCCGCGACTCTTACACAAAAAATCCCCCCGCCGGCCTACATACTGGCCAACAGCCTACTGCTCAAAACCGGGGATATACTGGATCCCGTCCAGTTTCGCAGCCAGCTCAGCGCCGCCGGCTACCAGGGGGTGGACACGGTCTTTCAACACGGCGAGTTCGCCGTGCGCGGTGCCCTACTCGATATATTTCCCATGGGCAGCGAACACGCCTACCGCATCGAGCTGCTGGACGATGAAATAGAATCCCTGCGCGAGTTCGATCCGGAGACCCAGCGCACCATACGACAGGTGGACAGGATCGAACTACTGCCGGCCAAAGAGTGCCCTCTGGATCGCGCTTCCATAGCGCTGTTCAAAAACAACTGGCACAGCCAATTCAACAGCGACCCCAAAGCCTGCCCGGTCTATCAGGACGTGGCCTCGGGGCTTTCCCCAGCGGGTATCGAGTACTACCTGCCGCTGTTCTTCGAGAACAGTGCAAGCCTGTTCGACTATCTTCCGGAAAACACCACTGTATTCATCCAGGGGGAGCCGGAAGCCGCAGTGGAAAATTTCTGGCGCTCAGCCACCAGTCGCTATGAGAGCCGCCAGGGAGACCGCCAGCGGCCGCTACTGCCGCCGGCGCAACTCTTTTGGGCCGTCAATGAAATTTTTGCCCGACTGAAGCCGCTGGCCCGGATTACGCTGCACACGCCTGCTCTACCGGAAAAAGCGGGCAACTGGAATTTCGCCAGCGCGCCGCCGCCCGACCTACAGATCAACGCCAAGGCGACCAATCCCTGGCTCGCCCTGGAGAGCTTCCTGTGTGAGCGCGACTATAGGGTGCTGTTCAGCGCCGAGTCGTCCGGTCGCCGTGAGGCGCTTCTGGATCAACTGAAGAATCTGGGCGTCGCGCCCAAGGGCTTCAACAGTTTTGCGGAATTCAGCCGCAGCGAAGCGCGTTTCGGCATGGTGGTGGCACCGTGGGAAAGCGGTCTGATTGACCCGCTGCAGCGACTGGCGATAGTGGCGGAGACTCAGCTCTACGGCCAGCGTGTGCACCAGCGGCGGCGCCGCAAGTCCTCCCACGAGGATCAGGAAAACGTCATCAAGAACCTCACGGAGCTGAAAATCGGCGCTCCGGTGGTCCATACGGACAATGGTGTGGGCCGCTATCTGGGCCTGCAGACGCTGCAAGTGGACGGACAGGAACAGGAATTTCTGGTGATCGGCTACGCGGACGACGCCAAGCTTTATGTCCCCGTGGCCAATCTGCACCTGATCAGTCGCTACAGCGGCGGCGATGAGGAACACGCTCCGCTCCATCGCCTCGGCAGCGACCAGTGGCAAAAAGCCAAGCGCAAAGCCGCCGAACAGATTCGCGACGTGGCGGCGGAACTGCTGGAGATCTACGCCAAACGCCAGGCGCGCCGCGGCTTCGCCTTCGCCGATCCGGAAGAGGCCTACCGGGAATTCGCCCAAAGCTTCCCTTTTGAAGAGACGCCGGACCAACAGCTGGCCATAGAGGCGGTGCGCGCGGACATGTTGCGCCCGCAACCCATGGACCGTCTGGTATGCGGTGATGTGGGCTTCGGTAAAACCGAAGTGGCCATGCGCGCAGCGTTCATCGCGGTCCAGAACGACCGGCAGGTGGTGGTACTGGTACCCACCACTCTGCTCGCCCAGCAGCACTATGAGAACTTCAAAGACCGCTTCGCCGACTGGCCGGTGCAGATAGAAGTGCTGTCGCGCTTCAAGACCGCCAAAGAGGTGGAACAGGTGGAAAAACGCGTGGCGGCGGGACAGGTGGATATATTGATCGGCACCCACAAGCTGCTGCAGGGCGGATTGAAGTACCCCAAATTGGGCCTGCTCATCATAGATGAGGAACACCGTTTCGGTGTGCGGCAGAAGGAGGCGCTCAAAGCGCTGCGCGCCGAGGTGGACATACTCACCCTCACGGCCACGCCTATTCCCCGCACCCTGAATATGGCCATGAACGGCATACGCGATCTCTCCATCATCGCAACGCCGCCGGCCAAACGGCTGTCCATCAAGACATTTGTGCGGGAGTTCGACAACGCCGTAGTCAAAGAAGCCATTCTGCGGGAGATATTGCGCGGCGGACAGGTGTATTACCTGCACAATGAGGTCAAGACCATAGACAAAATCGCCCGGGAGCTGGCCGAAGCCATTCCCGAGGCGCGCATCCAAATCGGGCATGGCCAGATGCGCGAGCGCGAGCTGGAAGTGGTAATGAGCGATTTTTACCACAAGCGTTTCAATGTACTGGTCTGCACCACCATCATAGAAACCGGCATAGACGTCCCCAGCGCCAACACCATCATCATCGAACGCGCCGACAAATTTGGTCTGGCGCAGCTGCACCAGTTGCGTGGGCGCGTCGGTCGATCACACCATCAAGCCTATGCCTACCTGCTGACACCCAACCCCAAGGTGATGACCCAGGACGCCCACAAGCGCCTCGCCGCCATTGCCGAAGCCCAGGACCTGGGGGCCGGATTCATGCTGGCCTCCCACGACCTGGAGATACGCGGCGCTGGGGAACTCCTGGGTGAGGAGCAGAGCGGCCAGATGCAGGCCATTGGCTTCTCCCTCTATATGGACATGCTCGACCGCGCAGTGCAGGCCATGCGCAGAGGGGAAATCATCGATCTGGACCAACCAATACACTCAGGCGCTGAAGTCAATCTGCGCATTCCCGCGCTGATTCCCGATACCTACCTGGGGGATGTGCATTCCCGCCTTATCCTTTACAAACGCATCGCCAGCGTAAAGGCGTCGGGCGAGCTGGATGAGTTGCAGGTGGAGATGATCGACCGGTTCGGGCTTCTGCCGGAGCCAACAAAAAATCTGATGCGGGTAACGCGCCTGAAATTGCGTTGCGAGGAACTGGGCATCACCCGGATTGAGGCGAACAAGGAATTTGGAAGAATTGAATTTGCCAATAAAACCCGCATCGAACCTCTCACCCTGGTGAAGCTGGTGCAGACCCAGCCGCAAAAATATCGGTTGGACGGCGCCACCCATTTGAAATTCTTTGCCGACATGGAAACAGCCGATGCGCGCATCAAGTGCACCCATGATGTATTGGAAACACTCAGCGGCAATCCGCCATAATCTCTCCATGTCACAACACAGGTTATCGATATGATTCAATCATCACGCACAGTGTTGGCCATAGCGGGGCTGTGGATGCTTATGAGTGGCGCCGCGGCATCCGAACCCATATATCAAGTGGAGATGATTGTTTTCGAGCGCACATCACCTCCCAGCGCTGAAGCCTGGCCCAAGAATCTCGAGTTGACCTATCCCCAATACTGGCAGCGGCTTTTTGACCCACAGCAGGAACTGGAGCGTCAGCGCACGGCAGCGACCGAAGCCCATCCGGGTGATATGCCGGATAGCTTCCTCCAAACTCTGGAGCGGGAATCGGCGGAGCGCCGTCAGTCAGATGGAACCGCCGCCTTGGCAATAGCAGAACCGGCCTCGCTGCCGGAGTTTTTTGCCTTTCTCCCTTCAGAAAAGCGAGGGCTGCAAAAAGCCCGGGAAGCCCTGGATCGCAGTGCAACGCTGCGCGTACTTTTCCACGAGGCCTGGCGACAGCCATTTACCACGCTGGAAAAATCCCCTGCGCTGATACTGCACGGCGGTCATCAGTATGGTGCGCACTATGAACTACAAGGCTATATCCACCTGGGACTCAGCCGCTTCCTGCATTTGCAGACCAATCTTTGGTTCACACATTTCGCGCCCAATCACGGTCAGGTCTCGGAGCACTGGCCCAATCTACCAGAGGAACCGGCAAGTCTTTCCAGTTCAGACCAAGCAGAGGCACCGCCAGACCATACCCCGGAAATGGAAGCAACTTCAGAACTGGAACCGTGGGAGGAAAATTACTTCGCGGACCTGCCGCAGGAACCCTATGTCGTCAACCAGATAGTCACTCTGCAACAGAAGCGTCGGCTGCGCAGCGGAGAGCTACATTATCTGGATCACCCGAAACTGGGGATTCTCATCCGGATTCTGCCGGAGAAACCCTGACCCCGATATTTAACAGGTTTTATTCAAACCCCACCCCAACGCCAGATGAATCGAGCCTGCAACTCCAGACCCAAAAAACAGTTTGGCTATCAGTGATATGTGACAGGACCGGCGCCGCCACTGGCGGCGCGGCCACAAGAGATTTTGAGAAAGGGACCGGATTGCCGGGAAAATTTAGAGACAGGCTACATCTTCAGCTTGCAGCCCTTTATCGCCCTGCTGCAATTCAAACTCCACCTTTTGACCTTCCGTCAGAGAGCGGTAGCCTTCACCGCGAATATTTCGATAGTGCACAAATACATCATCCGTATTCTCACCACGCGTGATAAAACCATAGCCTCTTGCATTGTTGAACCACTTGACAGTGCCATATTCACGAGCAGCCATATTTCACTCCTCTTGTTGCTTATTTTTTTAACAGGATGTTTCGCAAATCGGTGGTACAACCGAATCCACCCTTCTTATCTAAACCCTTGTCTCTCGATTGCGGGCTGGTTATACGACAGCGGTCATCGCCACCGAAAACCAAGCGGGGACCTTATGCCAATTCAGACGAGGTGTCCAGGGACTGCCGCATAATTACAAAAGCTTAGGCGCCAATCCGAGATTTGTCGCGCGACTTTGTGAACTGGATATGGAATCCATATGCCGTTGATGACTTTTTGACCTGCACTCAGAATCCCCCATTTCCAGCACCGCCAAAATGTGCGCAGCCGTTGACTCCCCCCCAAAATCTCCTAAGATGCTCCCCTACCCACATGAATCGCACCCCATCAGCAAACTTGGATTTTCATGGAAATTACGCAGGCGGCAATATCGTTAACGGAGCCCTTCGGTCGCGTTCTCTGTCGCCAGCGTCGCAATCTCCTGCCACTGATCCACTGCCTGCTATTGAGCTTCACCTGCATGGCGGCTCAAGCTGAACCCTGGATAAGGGCCGGAGATGAGAGTACCCGCCACCACCTGCAGACTCTGGTGGATACGGGAGTGATCAATACCACGGCAACCGCCTGGCCCCTCATGTGGAGCCACATCAAACAGGAATTGGATACCGTAGATCTGGGATCACTCAACGAAAGCCAACTGTGGTCTTATCGCTATCTCCGCCACGAACTGCGCAAGGCTATGCGGCCCGCGGCGGTGGAGCAACGCAACACGGTGAGCAACACGGTTACATCCCTGGGATATTTCGGCACAGATCACCGGGAGCGGTATGAATCCTCATTGGGCGTCAATTACACCGGGACCTATACCAGTTTCCAGATACAAGCTGCTTACGTGCATGAACCAGCCGATGAGGTTCGCCTGCGCTGGGACGGTTCGTACCTCAGCGGGCTTCTGGGCAACTGGGCAGTGGGTGTGGGGGCCATAGACCGATGGTGGGGCCCCGGCTGGGAATCCAGTCTGATACTGAGCCACAACGCCCGCCCGGTTCCCGGGGTTTTTCTGCAGCGCCACAGCAGTGAGCCTTTCTCCACGCCCCTGTTGAGCTGGTTGGGCCCCTGGCAGATGATCACATTCATGTCGCAACTGGAAACAGACCGCGACTATGCCCAAGCCCGTCTCTGGGGTATGCGCATCAATTTCAAGCCCCTGCGCTCTTTGGATATAGGCCTGTCCCGCACCGCTATCTGGGCAGGGGAAGGCCGCCCCGGAGATATAGATACCTTTGTCAATCTGCTGATCGGCCGAGACAACCGCGGCGGTTCCAACATCGCAGAAGACGGTTCCAATGAGCCGGGCAATCAACTGGCGGGTTTCGATCTGCGTTGGAGCTACTCACTCGGCAATTTTTCCGGCAGTCTCTACGGGCAAATGATCGGCGAGGATGAAGCTGGAGGCATGCCTTCACGTTACATCGGCATGGGAGGTATAGAACTGCAGACACTGCTGTACCAAACCCATCTGCGCCTGAGCCTGGAAGGCCAAAACACCACTGTGTACTTTTACGATTCCGACAAATTCTCCCCGGATGTGGCCTACGAACATAGCATATACAACAGTGGTTATCGCTACCGTGGGCGCCCCATAGGGGCCTCTTCCGACAATGATTCAGAGGCCTATCACCTGCGCGGACAATTGCACTTTCCCAACGGCAGCCGACTCAATATAGGCCTGGGCAGATGGCGCCTCAATGTGGATGGCTCCAATGAGCCCCCCCCCGGCGGCAGCAGATTCCCTGAAACCAATACAAACCTGCTGCAAGTGTCCTATGCCATGCCGCTGAATTCCGTGGTGATGCTGGATGCGGGAGTGTTTCATTACAGCAATAACATCTATTATGCGGGCCGAAATATCGACAGTGGCGGCTATTTGTCTTTGCAATCCCGCTGGTGAGTCTTTTGGTTCATTTCGACCCTTGTCTGTGCATTCGGTAATGCGTGTTTATGAAACAGTTTGTTCACCGATTCATCTCTGCTCTTTTACTGACCTCGACCCTTGCGAGCGCGGTCACTGCGCAAGTGCCTATCACACCGTCAGCGGAACAGATCCAGCAATTCAAGAACATGTCACCATCACAGCAGCGGCAAATGGCCGAGGCCGCTGGCATAGATCTGAACGCCCTACTGGGGCAACAGATGAGCGAAAGCCAACCGGTACTGTCCGAAGATCCAGCCCAACACCAACTGGACGATACCAGGCGCGCCACCGATGGGACTGCAAAGTCGGATACCGAGAAGAATAAGAAAAAAGACGAAGCCTCGGAGGATGCGGAGGGCAAAACCACCAAACTACCACTCTTCGGCCACACACTATTCAAAAGCCATCTGGATTCCTTTCGACCTGCCACCGATATACCCGTGCCCGCCAACTACATCATGGGGCCTGGGGATACCCTGGTAATCCAGCTTTACGGCAAGGAAAACCGCTCACACGCTCTGGTCCTGAACCGCGAGGGCCAGATCCAATTTCCACAAATCGGACCCGTGACCCTGGCCGGCCTGACCTTCGCCCAGGCACAGAAGGTGGTGGAGGAAATAGTCGCCCAGCAGATGATCGGTGTAAAAGCATCTGTCACCATGGGCAGCCTGCGCACCATCCGGGTATTCGTCCTGGGAGAAGTGGAAAAACCCGGCTCCTTTACCGTAGGCTCACTGGCCACCATGACCAACGCCATTTTCGCGAGCGGCGGCATCACTGAGGTAGGCAGCCTGCGCGACATCCAGCTCAAGCGTAATGGTCAGATCATCACCTCGCTGGATCTCTACGATCTGCTATTGCGCGGCGACACATCCAAGGACTCCCGGCTGTTGCCGGGCGATGTGATATTTGTTCCCCCCATGGGGAAGACCGTGGGCATCACCGGAGAAGTCAAACGCCCCGCAATCTATGAAATTAAAAGTGAAGCCACCATCAACACCATCATCGAACTCGCGGGTGGCTTGACGAAAGACGCTTACCTGCCGATTTCTTACCTTTTGCGCCACGACAATTACGGCGAAAAAACTTTGATCAATGTGGACATATCCACCGAGGAAGGAAAACGCTACCAGCTGCAGGACGGCGATATGCTCTCTATCGCCTCCAAACTGGATTTCGTCAACAACCAGGTGACGCTCTCCGGACACGTAAAACGCCCAGGTCCAAGATCCTGGGGAGCCGGGCTGAGGTTCACGCATCTGATTCCAACGCCGCGCGATCTTCTGCCCAATCCGGACATAGATATGGCGCTGATCCAGCGCTTCGGCATCGAAACGCGCCGCGTGGAGGTCCTGCTGTTTTCTCCGACAGATGCCTGGGAGAATCCAGACTCTGACGCAGATCCACTGCTGCAACCCTTCGACGTGGTTCAGTTGTTCAACTACAAAGACAAACGCGATGAACAATTGGTGGACGTGGTTAAACAATTGGAAGCCCAGGCCCGCTTCAATGAGCGCAACAAAACCGTGACCATCAACGGCAGCGTGAGATTTCCTGGCACCTATCCCCTGGCTGACCAGATGACAACCACCCAGTTGATTCAATTGGCAGGCGGCCTGACCGAAAGCGCTTTTGACATCAGTGGCGAAATCACCCGCTATGACATAGACGACAGTCGCCAGAGGGTCGTCACTCACATCAATGTCGACCTTTCCGGAGAGGCGGTCACGCTGAACCCAGGGGACACATTACAAGTCAAGCAGATCCCCTTGTGGAAACAGAAAGAGACGGTCGAAGTATTGGGTGAGGTGATGTTTCCCGGGGTTTACACCATTCTGCCGGGTGAAACCCTGCTGGATGTCTTGACCCGGGCGGGCGGGTTGACTCCCCATGCCTATCCACTGGGCGCCGTCTTTTCCCGCAAGGAACTGCGCGAACTGGAACAGCAGCGGCTGACGGAACTAAAAGACAAACTGCGCAGTGAAATCGTCGCACGCACGGCGACCGCCACCTCCACCAGAGAAGAATTCAGTCCTGAAGATGCAGACGAGCTCTTAAAAAACCTCAATGCAATAAAACCCCTCGGGCGCATGGTCATAGATCTCCCGGCCATTCTCCGCGCGCCGGCAAATCACGATTTCCAACTGGAAGACGGCGACACTATCACTGTGCCGCGCTTCAAACCCTCGGTCACAGTTGTAGGTGAAGTGCAATACCCCACCTCACATTTTTACGACGACGCATTTGACACCATGACCTATATAGAACGCTCGGGGGGATACAAAAAAACCGCCGATCAGAAAAGGGTTTACATAGTCAAAGCGAACGGCAGTGTGATGCAGCCGGAAAATTCGGCTTGGTTCAAGCGAAATGGCGGTAATATCCAACCCGGCGACACAATTGTGGTACCCCTGGAAACGGATCGTGTTGATCAGTTGACCGTGTGGGCCCGCGTCACGCAAATTATCTATCAGGCCGCACTGGGTGCCGCCGCATTGAAAGCTCTGTAAAGGCGTAAAAAAAAGTTGCCCTGATATAAGGTCGCCGCTAGAATACGCGACCTCAACACAGGACCGTAGCTCAGTTGGTTAGAGCACCACCTTGACATGGTGGGGGTCAGCGGTTCGAGTCCGCTCGGTCCTACCACCCTTAACCGATTGATTTTTAAACGATAATACCTTTTAAAATCAATCCGTTAAATGGCGCTGGAAGGTTGACATGGATGATGAGGCGCTCTAGTATACGCGCCTCGCGACGAGACATTCCGCCTTAGCTCAGTCGGTAGAGCAAATGACTGTTAATCATTAGGTCGCTGGTTCGAGCCCAGCAGGCGGAGCCAAACAAAACGAAAAGCCCCGGTAGCAATACCGGGGCTTTTTTTTGCACAGAATTTTACTGGGATTAACATCCGTCCCTCGCTACACTCATATGCATATGGCTTTCCAATCAATAGGAGGATCTATGGCAATTCTGGTCACGGGCGGTGCGGGATTTATCGGATCACACACCTGTGTACTTCTATTGCAGGCCGGTCATGACATAGTGGTGCTGGACAATTTTCACAATAGTCATGCCGAAGCCATCAAACGAGTGGAAAAAATCACAGGGAAATCCGTGGATCTGATCTGCGCGGACGTGAACGACAAAAACGCCGTGGAAGAAATTTTTCAAAAGTATTCGATTACGGCAGTTATTCACTTCGCCGGACTCAAGGCAGTGGGAGAATCCAACCAGATCCCTCTGTCCTACTATCACACCAACGTGGGCGGCACTATTGCCCTGTGCGAAATCATGGCGAAATACCACTGCGGGAAACTGGTTTTCAGCTCCTCCGCCACAGTGTACGGCGACCCGGAAACTGTTCCCATAGTGGAGTCCTCCCGCACCCAGGCCACCAACCCCTACGGGCGCAGCAAACTCATGGTGGAACAGATTCTCTCGGATCTGCAGAAGTCTCAACCGGATTTCTGGAACATTACTCTGCTGCGCTATTTCAATCCCATAGGTGCCCACCCCTCAGGATTGATCGGTGAAGATCCCAACGATATTCCCAACAATCTGCTGCCCTATGTGGCCCAAGTAGCCTCAGGAAAATTGCAGATGGTCAATGTGTTCGGTAACGATTACAACACGCCCGATGGCACAGGTGTCCGCGATTATATTCACGTAATGGACCTGAGCGCCGGTCACCTACGGGCCTTGGAGCACCTGGAACGCACACCACCCGGGCTGCATATTTTCAACTTGGGAACCGGGCGGGGCTATTCCGTACTGGAAATCATCGAGAAATTCCGTGAAATATCCGGACAGCCCATCCCCTATAAAATCGCGCCGCGCCGCAGCGGCGATATAGCCGTCTGCTATGCGGATCCAACCAAGGCGCAATCCGAACTGGGCTGGCGCTGCGAATACGATCTCGATGACATGATCCGTCACACCTGGTTGTGGCAGAAAAACAATCCGCGCGGCTACCAGAGCTAAAAGATTAAAGTAGGAATGAGGCATAAAAAAAGCCGGCATTTGCCGGCTTTTTTACACCTGGAGGAGTTACAACAACAGGCGCCGAACCTCGCTCAAAAGACTTCCAAGATAGGTCAGGAAGCGCCCCGCATCACCGCCATTGATAGCTCTGTGATCATAGGACAGGCACAGAGGCAGCATCAGACGCGGCACAAAGGCTTTGCCATCCCAGACGGGTTTGATATCCGCCCGAGAGACACCGAGAATGGCCACTTCCGGCGCATTCACTATAGGCGTAAAACCCGTTCCGCCTATGGCTCCCAGACTGGAGATGGTGAAGCATCCGCCCTGCATTTCTTTGGGCAGCAGTTTTCCATCACGCGCTTTCTTGGCCAGAGCAGTTGCCTCCGCCGCCAACTCGAACAGCCCCTTCTGATCCACATTGCGGATGACAGGTACCACGAGCCCATTGGGTGTATCCACTGCCATGCCGATATGAATATATTTCTTCTGGACTATGTGTTCGCCATCTGCGTGCAGAGAGACGTTGAACGCCGGCTCCGCTTTCAATGCGGCGGCACAGGCCTTGAGCAAAAACGGTAGAGGCGTAAGCTTCACCCCGGCGCGATCCGCATCATCCTTCATGGCTTTGCGGAATGCTTCCAGATCCGTGATATCCACATCATCAAACTGGGTGACATGAGGGACATTTAGCCAGTTGCGCGCCATATTGGCCGCAGTGACCTTTTTGATTTTGCTCATCTTCACCAGTTCGATTTCGCCAAACTGAGCGAAATCCACCGCCGGAATCGGCGGTATTCCGGAGCCGGAGGTCACCGTGGCGCTACCACCTTTGGCCCGCTCCGCCATCACGTTTTTAACAAAATTGCGCACATCGTCTTTGACGATACGCCCGCGCGGGCCTGTGGCTTTCACCTCGCCCAGATTCACGCCCAGCTGGCGTGCGAGCTTGCGGACCGCAGGTCCCGCATAGGCCTCCGCAGCAGAACCTGACCCTTCTGCCGCCGGCGCAGGTTCCGGAGCCTTGGCGACAGAGGACTGGACGGAAGGTGCAGGCACAGCGGCCGATGCCGTAGGCGCTGGTGCGGATGCCGCAGGCGCTGGTGCGGAGGCAACCGGTGCGCTTCCACCGGATACCTGTAGCTTGCCAATGAGGGCACCCTTGGAGACCTTGTCCCCCTCTTTGATGGCAACACTGATCACCTTTCCTGCAGCGGGTGCCGGCACTTCCATGGAGGCCTTGTCGCTCTCCAGAACGATGAGTGAATCGCCCTCTTTGATCTCGGCACCCGGCGACACACACACCTCAATCACATCCACATTCTCGGCGCCGCCAATATCCGGCACCACCAGATCCAGCTCTGATGTTGCAGCCGCAGGAGCAGCGGGTGCCGGCGCAGGAGCGGCATCGACTTTGGGAGCAGACGCACTGGAGGCTTCACCAGTCAGCACCAGGATTGGATTGCCGGCTGATACTTTGTCACCTTCCTTGACGATCAGACGCACTACAGTACCTGAGGCGGGAGACGGAATTTCCATGGAGGCTTTATCGCTCTCCAACACTATGAGGGATTCCCCCTCTTTCACCACTTGTCCTGGTTTGACGCAAACTTCGATGACGTCAACATTTTCCGAACCGCCTATATCTGGAACCGATATGGTCCTCTCGCCACCGCCTGCAGATGCGGGAGCAGCAGCGGAAGACGCCGGGGCAGGCGCAGACACGGGCTGCGATGGTGCCGAAGCTGTCGCCGCCGTTTCAGTTTCCAACTCGAGAATGGCGGCGCCCGCTGATACCTTATCGCCCTCTTTGATTAACAATTTCACCACCTTGCCCGCCAGGGGTGAAGGAATATCCATGGAGGCCTTGTCGGACTCCAGCACAATCAATGTATCCTCGGCCTTCACCGTATCGCCAACGGCGACACTGACCTCAATGACATCGACGTTTTCAGCCCCGCCAATATCGGGAACCTTGATGGTTTCTTTAGCCACTGCTGAACACTCCTGATTAAACGGTCATGGGGTCGGCTTTGTCCGGGTCTATGCCGTATTTCTTCATGGCATCCACCACTTCCGTCACCGGCAATTTACCTTCGTCGGCCAGCGCTTTCAGTGCGGTGATCACAACGAAATAACGGTTCACCTCAAAGAAATACCGCAGTTTGTCTCGGGTATCACTGCGACCAAATCCGTCGGTTCCCAACACGTAATATCGCCCTGGGATATAGGGACGCAATTGCTCACTGAAATTTTTCATGTAATCAGTCGATACCACGAAAGGACCTTCCTGCCCTTCCAATTGCGCCGTGATATAGGCTTTTCTTGGCGGTTGATCCGGATGCATACGATTCCAACGTTCGGTACGGTGTCCATCGCGTGTCAATTCATTGACACTGGTTAGACTCCATACATCCGACTCCACACCGTGGTTTTCACGCAGCAATTGAGCGGCGGCTTCCACCTCCCGCAAGATCGTGCCGGCGCCCATCAACTGGACTTTTTTCTTGGCTTTTTTCTTACCTTCCACCAGTTTGTAGATACCGCGCACTATGCCCTCTTCCACACCTTCCGGCATATCCGGATGGACATAGTTTTCATTCATGGTGGTGATGTAATAGAAGCAGTTTTCCTTGTCGGCATACATGCGCTTCAGGCCGTCCTGAATAATCACCGCCAATTCGTACGCATATGCGGGATCATAAGTGCGGCAGTTGGGAATGGTATTGGCCAGAATATGGCTATGGCCGTCCTGGTGCTGCAAACCTTCGCCATTGAGCGTCGTGCGACCTGCAGTGGCGCCCACCAGAAATCCGCGCGCCTGAATATCACCCGCCAACCAGGCGAGATCGCCTATGCGTTGGAAGCCGAACATGGAGTAGTAAATATAAAACGGCACCATGGCCTTGCGATAAGTGCTGTAGGCCGTCGCACAGTTGATCCAGGCGGACATGGCACCAGCCTCATTGATGCCCTCTTCCAGAATCTGGCCTTTCTGATCTTCCTTGTAGAACATGATCTGATTGGCATCGTGGGGCGTGTATTTCTGCCCTTCAGCGGAATAGATACCCAACTGACGGAACATACCCTCCATACCAAATGTGCGCGCTTCATCCGGTACGATCGGCACTATGCGCTCGCCAATATTTTTGTCTTTTACCAGGGTGGAGAGAATGCGCACAAACGCCATGGTCGTAGAAATTTCCCGGTCCCCTGAAGACTTCAACAGCGCTTTGAACGATTCCAGGCTCGGCACCTGTAAGGCTTCGAAATCCGCAGTGCGCGAAGGCAGATAACCATTCAGCTCCTTGCGTCGCTGATGCAGGTAGACCATTTCCGGAGAATCCGGAGCCGGGCGGTAATAGGGCACTTTTTTCAGCTCTTCATCGCTGATCGGGATTTCAAAACGATCGCGGAAGGCTTTGAGGCTTTCGAGATCCAGCTTCTTGATCGAGTGGGCGACATTGGCGGATTCGCCGGATGTGCCCATGGCATAACCTTTGACAGTCTGGGCGAGAATGACCGTGGGTTGCCCTTTGTGGGCCACGGCAGCAGCATAGGCAGCATAAACTTTTTGTGAATCGTGGCCGCCGCGGTTCAACGCAAAAATTTCGTCGTCGGTCATGTCCTTGACCAGTTCGAGCAACTCGGGATATTTGCCAAAGAAATGCTGGCGCGTGTAGGCGCCGCCGTTGGCTTTGAAATTTTGCATTTCGCCATCGACCACTTCGTCCATGCGTTTTTGCAGTAGGCCGGTTTTATCTTTTGCCAGCAGCTCATCCCACTTGCTGCCCCACAACACCTTTATCACGTTCCAACCGGCGCCGCGGAAAACACCCTCCAATTCCTGGACGATTTTGCCATTGCCGCGCACCGGACCATCCAGACGCTGCAAATTACAATTGATGACGAATATGAGGTTCTCGAGTTGCTCACGGCCCGCGAGAGAAATAGCACCCAGAGATTCCGGCTCGTCACACTCGCCATCGCCGAGAAATGCCCATACCTTGCGATCCCCTCTCGGAGCCAGTCCGCGCGCTGACATGTAGCGCATCACATGCGCCTGATAAATTGCCATGATCGGCCCTAATCCCATGGACACAGTGGGGAATTGCCAATAATCCGGCATCAACCAAGGATGGGGATAGGAAGACAAACCTTTGCCGTCGACCTCGCGACGGAAATTATCCAGCTGCTCTTCCGTCAGTCGCCCTTCCAGATAGGAGCGGGCGTACATACCGGGCGCGCTGTGCCCCTGGAAATAAACCAGATCGCCGAGTTGATCGCCGTCATTGCCGCGGAAAAAATGGTTAAAGCCCACGTCATACAACGTAGCCGCTGAGGAAAAAGTGGAAATATGACCACCCAGACCTTCGTCATTGTCATTAGCGCGCATCACCATGGCCATGGCGTTCCAGCGGGTCAGCGAGCGGATGCGTCGCTCAAGCTTGATGTCGCCAGGAAGTTGCTTTTCGTCGCGAGGGGCGATGGTATTGCGATAAGGGGTAACTATCGCGGAGGGTAATTTGACGCCGAACTGGTTGGCTGCGTCGGACAATTTTGCCAACAGATAAGCAGCCCGTTCCGCACCACTATGACGAATTACTGATTCGAGAGCATCTAGCCACTCCCGTGTTTCGAGAGCATCAATTTCCTCGAGCATTCAAGTCTCCTCATCCGTTGCGCGGTGACGCGCATCATTCAACAAAATTTAGATTGCACCGGTCTGATGCCGGAGCTTTTGGAGTGGCGCGACCTGGACTTACGACAATGCCCCGGACCTCAGAACAACTACTCGTCCAGAAAACAAACAATTCCCTCATTACAGGAGTAATGTGTTCAGAGCGACACAGGTGATTGGCAGAAAGAAAGGTTTCGCCTTGGCAACCGTTTAAACACGTACAGGGTTGGAGCAAAAGTTTGCAGCAGCCCCGGCCGCCCCGGGCGGCGGGCTACGGGGACCCGATTCTACACAGGTCATTTTCAATTATCCACCCGGCCTTGTCGCTGCACCGCAGCAGCCACGCGGCCTGCGGGATGATCGAGAGCTAGATGAAACCTGTGCGATGCCGACTCATTATGCCTTTTGCAAGACATATTCATACTCATTGTCACTCTGATGAAAATGCAGCAGCTTATGGCCACTGAGCTCGGCATAGGCGTGAAAGTCGCGCACTGAACCACCGTCCGTGGCCAACACCCGCAAACACTGCCCCGCAACCATACGGTTCAATGCGAGCTTGGCTTTCAACAATGGCAGGGGGCAGGCCAATCCGCGCGCATCGACCTCCTCCGCAATGGCATAATCGCCCGATGCCGAATAGACCGGAGACTCATCTGGCGGGCTGGAATCGTTCATGGAATCTCTTCCGCAAGGCAGGGTCTGAAGGGCGACACATGCCAATAGTGGCAAATACCGAGGAGTCAGGGATCAAGGCATCTGGTGCTGATTGCGTCAGCTGGCTACATTATCGACACGCCGTCACGGGCACACCGGGCGCCGCCGCAGCTCTGCTCTGCGCCCCATCACTTTAGGGTCAAGTATTCGTGGTTTTTTTCCGGTCGCCATTCTACGCCATTTTATTCCTTTGCCTGAATGTTCTTTGCGGCCGGGTTTACGCTCAGTCCTCGGAACTGCAGTTGCCCTCCCTGGGAGAGAGCAGTGCCGGTCTCATATCACCTGCGGAAGAATACGCCCTGGGCCAGGAGCTGATCCGCATTTACCGGGCTAGCCTTCCAACCGCCCAGGACCCATTCATTGAATCCTATCTGGCGGACTTGCTACAGCGCGTCGCCACCGCCAGCGATCTGCAGGACAAACGCCTCGAACTGATTGTTCTGGACAGTCCTACGCTTAACGCCTTTGCCGCACCCGGCGGAATTGTGGGAGTGAATACAGGCACGTTTTTGACGGCGCAAAATGAGCACCAGTTGGCCTCGATTCTCGCCCACGAATTGGCGCACCTGAGTCAGCGCCACTATGCCCGCCGCCTGCAGCAGCAGAAGACCACTTCGACCGTGGGCTTGGCCGCGCTTCTGGCCAGTCTGCTGGTGGTTGCCGCGGGCAACAGCGACGCCGGTATAGCGGCCATACCCGCCATACAGGCCGCCGCCCTGGAGTCATCACTGCGATTCAGCCGCGACATGGAGATAGAAGCCGATCGCATCGGCATGCAGACCCTGGTACAGGCGGGCTTCGATCCCTATGCCATGCCCGGCATGTTCGAGCAGATGCTGAAAACCACCCGATACCGCTCCAAGGTACCGGAATTCCTGCTCACGCACCCGGTGACGGAAAGCCGGATCGCGGATTCCGCCAGCCGCGCCCAGAAGTTTCCGCAGAGATACGTGGAATACGACAAGAACTATCAATTGATGCGCGCCAGGGTGCTGATGCGCTTTGAAAGCAATCCCACTCAGGCGGTCAAACGCTTTGCCAGTGAAATCAGCGGCAACCAGACCCTCCCCCCCCTGACCGCCCACTATGGGCTGCTGTTGGCGCGGATCCAAACCGGTGACCTGGCAGGCGCCAGGGAGACATTGGAGAAGCTCAGAACCCTGACCGACAACCAAGTGGTGCTGGCCGTGGCAGAGGCGGACATAGCCGCCCGGGAACAGAACTGGGACGCCGCCACCGTCATACTGCAGAACGCACTGGCGCGGCACCCCAACGACCACCCATTGAATGTGCGCCTGGCGGAAATCCTCATGGAAGCGGGACGTTATCCCCAGTGCGAAGCGCTGCTGCTGCAACACGTCAAACGCCAGCCGGATAATGCCTATGTCTGGTATTTGCTGGCCGAGGTGCACGGTCTGGCTGGACACATTCTCGACGTGCACAAGGCCCGCGCCGAATATTTCATTCTCAAAGGGATTTACGGCAAGGCGGAGATACAGTTACGCAATGCGTTGAGACTGATCGATGAGAAGGATTTCCAAGCCCGCGCCAAGATAGATCAACGCCTGCTGGATGTGCGGCGCCTGCAGCAAAGCAGCCGTTTCAATTAAACCGCCAGTCCCCAGGCGGATTCCCGCAACCAGAGTTCCGCTTCCGGTGCCGGCAGAGGTTTGCCCATGTAGAAGCCCTGGGCCTGATCGCAGCCCAGGTCCACCAGCTTCTGATAGACCGCCGGAGACTCCACCCCTTCCGCCACCACCTTAAGCCCCAGGTTATGGGCGAGATGAATCGTGGAATTGACGATGATCTCGTCCTGTTCATCATCCAGCATGGAGCGCACGAAAGACGAATCGATTTTCAATGTCTGCACCGGCAGACGCTTGAGATAAGCGAGGGAGGAGTAGCCGGTGCCGAAGTCATCCACCGACAGCTTGACCCCGAGTCGGTGAATGCGGGCGAGTGCCGCCTCCGCCCGGCTCGGGTCCGCCATGATGGTGCTCTCGGTGATTTCCAGCTCCACCAAATGGCCCGGTAGTTCGTATTGGCGCAGCAGACGCTTGAGATCCAGGGCTATGCGGTCGTCCAGTAGATTGCGGGCGGACAGATTCATCGCCATGCTGATCTCGAATCCCTGATCCAGCCAGTGTTTGCAGTGGCGTATGCCGTTTTCCAGCACCCACAAGGTCATGGGATAGATAAGGTTGGAATGCTCTGCTATAGGGATGAAGTCCGCAGGAGGAATAAAGCCCAGCTCCGGGTGATTCCAGCGCAACAGTGCTTCGAAGCCATAAACCCGATTGGAGCTCAGCTGGATCTTGGGCTGGAAATGCAGCAGCAATTGGTTCTCGCGAATGGCGCGCCCCAGGGCGCCCATCAGTTCCAGACGTTTCGGAGAGTGGGGATCGAAAGCGGAGTCGTAGACAGCTACCCCCTGCAGACAGGTCTTGGCGCGGTACATGGCCACATCCGCAAACCGCATGAGGGTGCTCACGTCCTGGGCCTGATCGGGAAAAATCGCCACACCTATGCTGGCACCGATTTCCGTGCGCAACCCCTCCACTTCAAATACCAGGGAAATGCTGTCGAGCACCTTGTGCGCCAGAACCACCGCATGCTGTGGATTGCGCAGATTCGACAGGAAGATGGCGAATTCATCTCCCCCCAGACGCGTCACCAGTCCCCGGGTATCACTCAGCATGGACTCCAGACGCTGGGCCAACTGCTTGAGCACCTTGTCTCCCGCCAGATGGCCTAATGTATCGTTGATCTCTTTGAAGCGATCCAGATCCACCAACAGCAATGCCATCTTGTGATGATCGCCACACTCCTTGAGCGCCCTGCTCATGGTGCGATAAAGCACGCTGCGGTTGGGCAGACCGGTGAGCACATCATGATTGGCCAGATACTCCATCCGCGCCAAATAGCGGCATTTCTCTGTGATATCGCGAGTGGTACCCCAGACGCGAGTGAGAAAACCATTTTCCACTATGCCTATGGCGTTGCACTGCAGGGATACAGTCTGTCCATTGTTGTCCAGACGTTCGTATTCGCGATCCTCCATTCGATAGTTGTTGGTCACAAACAGCGTGATGTCTTCACGGATAGTGGGAGAACCGTTGTGATAGATCGGTAGACCTATGAGACTGGAGGCACTGGCGGCGCTATATAGCTTAACCAGTTTATCGTTGCACTCCGCCAGCACCGCCCGCTTGAGAATCAGCTCTATCTGCTGATTGTGGGGCAAACGCGTATCCACAGGCGGGCATATGTCGTAGCGCCAGATGGCGTCGGCGCTGTTGGCGATATAGGCGCGGTAGCGGGCCTCACTTTCCTTGATGGCCAGTTCGCGCCGCACAGATTGGGTAATGTTGCTCATGACGACCATTACACCATCTACCCGGCCATTCTCATCGGTGGTGGGAATCTTATCCACCTGAAACCAGCAGTCCCCCCCCATCTCCAGAGCCCGCTCGCGGGAATCCAGTCGCGGGCGGCGTGTGCGGAACACTTGCATGATTTCCCGCTGGCGCTCCGCCGGATCGTCCCAGGCGGGTGCGATCTCCACAAATGTCTTACCCAGCAGCTGCTCACCGGCACGCCACTCCAGCGCGCGGGCGTTGGCATGGCGAATAACGCCCCAGCGATCGAAATACAGCACGATTTCACGCATGGAATCCAGGAGCGCATTGAGCGCCCTGTTGTTTTGATATGCGTGCGGCTGCATGCCCTCGGCGAACGCTGGTGGAGCGAGATTAGTTCGGTTTGTCACTCAAGGTTTACCCTGCTGCTGCAGATATGGTTATAACGATTGCCGTGCTGCGAATCGAGGGTAACAACGGCCTTCTGCCGCCGACACCTGGAATAAAGGGCTTGATGTTTGTCATCGCAAATCACCAAACATCCTTCAGTATAGACAAGCGAAAACAGACGCAAACCCGTTTTACAATTTCTCCAGCAGGGATGGATATTTAACACATCTCCGGTAGCGCCGGACGGTTATACTCTGCGTCCGTTTTACTCGCCTGTGGAGCCGCTATGAAGGATTCCTCTCGACTGGTCTATTCCACCGAAACCGGACGCATCAAGCCCGCCAAAAACCCCGCTGCACCACCGCCGCCGAAAGACACTTTCGTGCGGCTGCAACGGGAATCCAAGGGGCGCGGGGGTAAGGGCGTGACCCTCATCACCGGCCTGCCACTGGACGCCGAGGGTCTGAAAAACCTGGCAAAGGAGCTGAAGCAGATCTGCGGCAGCGGAGGAACCGTGAAGGATGGGATCATCGAAATTCAGGGGGAGCACAGGGAAAAGCTCAAACCGGTACTGGAGAAGAAGGGATTCCAGGTCAAAATTGCCGGCGGTTGAGTCGCATTAAAATTTGGTTTGGATCTTGCTGAGAACCCCAGGACTTCGTCCTACCGTCATAATTTTGACTGAAGAGGGTTTTCACTTATGTCCATCGCAGACGTCTGGCCTTATGTCGATACGGTCCTCAAAGTCGGCCTGGGTGGCGCCATCACTTTGATCGCGCTGTGGCTGCACCAGCGCCGGCACCAGCAGCTGGCCAATGGTACCTCCACAGCCCAGCGCAGGCTGGCCCTGCTGGAGGAAATCTCCACTTCCGTAGGCACAGTGAATCACAGCTTCGCCCGCTATTCAGCGCTGGTGATCGAGTCCACCCGCTTCGGCAAAACCTGGCCGGCGGCGCGGCGTATGGAACTGGAGAAAGTCAACGCTGAACTGGTAGCGGAGTTCCGCAAGCTCGCCGACGCGGAGGCCAAACTGCTGATGCTCGGAGAAAAAACCATGGAGAAAACTCTACGACTCTACGGTGCCAAGATCGCGCTGTTCCGCAAGCAGGTCTATGTGGGCAGACAGGACATCACCGAGCAGGAGATTGCCGATTTGAAAACTTCGATATTGGTACTGAGGGAGAAATTCTACGACTTGCTGAGCCGGCGCTACGACCGTTTGCTGGTGGCCTAAAAACAGATTGCGAGGCGGAATCTAATTCTAATGAGGGAATTCGGCCGCGTAACGCTCCACCCATTCCCGCGCGGCCTCCTCACTGGACAGCACCCTGCCCTCCTCCTGCAAAACATCATAGCGGTAGTGTTCTATATGGCAGACCTGCTCCACCATGCGCACACCGAAATGAGTGGACTGATCGGCAAACTGCACACCCACTGCGTAGGATTGTCCCTCGCGTCGACACCAAGCCACCACGCCGTCCGCCTCGAATGCAGTTGATTCGGCCGCATCCAATTCAGAGGTCTGTTGCATCAGGGGAATATGGAGATGGATTCGGGTACCTCGGGCCAGAGGACGATCTGCGGTAAAACATAAGCCGCCTTCGCTCACGTCGCGCATGCGATGCGCCACCGGAGGTTCAGTTTCATTGATCTGAAACTGGATGGGAATTTCAGAAGGATGGCGTATGTAGCGGCGCATAACAGACTCTTCATTGTGAATTATGAGTTGCTGCAACCATTCTCGGTAGAAGCCGAGCCAGGGATTCCACCAGGAAGGTGTGGATTTCTCCATATCGGTCATGTTCACTCACCGGTCAAAATCATGTCGTTATGATCGGCCTGTAAAGCGTCGGCAATCAGACGAAAATCCGATACGAACCCCGGCCGTAATACAGGTATAGTCTAAAAATTGTGGACTGTGTCAACTTTACGTTGAAAACATGGCGAGAAATTGACGCAAGGGGCTCCGTAATAAACAAACCCCATATGAACAGAATGGAAAAGAATTTTTGCGACTTAAAAAAGGACACCCTGCTCCATTTGTTGACGGACAGGTCCGAAACTGCGCCGATGAATCGGTGTGGGGCCGAGCCGCTGCAATGCCATTATATGGGTTCTGGTGGGGTACCCTTTGTGAATCGCGAAGCCATAACCCGGATATCGCTCATCCAACTCCATCATCTCCCGATCACGAGTCACCTTGGCCAAGATGGAAGCGGCACTGATGGCAGCAACTGAGGCATCCCCCTGAACCACTGCTTCGCTGGAATAAGACCACACCGGCAGCCGATTGCCGTCCACCAGAACATGATCCGGTTGCACGGGCAACGCCTCCACTGCGCGGCGCATCGCCAAAAGACTGGCATGCAGGATATTCAGACGGTCGATTTCTGCAACTGTGGCGCGCGCTATGGCAAAACCCGCCGCCTTCTCCTGAATATCCAGAAATAATCGGTTGCGTTGTTTTTCCGTCAGCTTTTTCGAATCCGCCAGACCCTCGATAGGTCTGCGCGCATCCAGAATAACGGCAGCGGCCACCACATCCCCCGCCAGAGGTCCGCGCCCAACTTCATCCACACCAGCGATCACACGCATAGCCATATTTCCATCAGGATTGCACAAGACGCGCAACAGCGGCAGCGGCCTGCTGATCAGCCCCCTGTCGCAATTGCAGATGTAAGTCGTGAAAAGTCTGGAGCAGCTTTTTGGTGGTGCTGGGATTGTTGAGATAGTTCAGCAATGCATCGCCAATGGCTACCGGAGTGGCCTGGTGCTGGATCAATTCCGGCACGACACTTTTTCCCGCCAGCAGATTGGGCAGGCCGATATATTTCACTTTGATCAGGCGGGACAACAGCCAGTAACTGAGTGCCGCCAATTTATAAGTGATGATCATTGGTCGCTTGAACAACATGGCTTCGAGCGTGGTGGTGCCCGAGGCCATGACCACCACATCCGCCGCTTCCATCACCTGATGGGAGCGCCCTTCCACCAAATGTATGGGCAGCTTCTCGGTCAGGCCTTGCAGTTGCTCCTGCAATTGCTCGTGACGGGCAGCATTGGCGGAGGGCACCAGAAAAACCAGATCTTTCTGCCGCTGACAAACATAATGCACCATCTCCCAGAACACTGGCCCCATGCGCGCCACTTCGCCTCGGCGACTGCCTGGCATCAAGGCAATGATTTTTTTCCCGGAAATGAGATGTGCCAGATCCAGTCGTTTCACCGCCGCTTCCGCATCCGATTGCAGTGGTATCTCGTCCGCCAAAGGGTGGCCGACATAGACTACCGGCACGCCCTTCTCCTGATAAAAGGCCGCCTCGAATGGCAACAGGGTCAACATCAGATCCACCGCCTTGGCGATTTTCTTGATCCGGCCCTGGCGCCAGGCCCATACGGACGGACTCACGTAGTGAACAGTTTTGATGCCGCCCTGACGCAGAGACAATTCGAGATCCAGATTGAAATCCGGCGAATCTATGCCGATAAATACCGCGGGTTTGTGCTGCAGAAAATGCCGGCGCAACTGGCGTCGCATGGACAGCAGTTCAGGCAGACGGGCCAGAGGTTCCACCAATCCCATCACCGCCAGACGATCCTGGGAAAACAGAGAATGGAAACCTTCCGCAATCATACGCGGACCGCCGACACCTTCAAAAATGGCTGAGGGAAAAATATTTCTCAGGGCCCGCATAAGACCAGCTCCGAGTATGTCCCCGGAGGCCTCTCCCACCACTATACCTATACGAATAGCCTGGTCTGGCTGCACCATAAATATTGATCTTCAGCGGACTATGCCGCGGGTTGAAGAGCGGAGCGAGTCTATAAGCGTCTGTATGTGAGGATTGTGCTGCGCCTGCTGGCTCAACTCCGCCAGGGATTCCTCCAGGGTCAATCCGCGGCGGTAGAGGGTTTTATAGGCATTGGTCAAAGCCGCTATGTCATCCCTGGTGAATCCGCGGCGCTTCAGGCCCTCGACATTGATACTGCGCGCCGCCGCCGGCGCCCCCGCCACCATCACAAATGCCGGTATATCCTTACCCACTGCCGCGCCCATGCCAGTGAAACTGTGAGCGCCTATACGGCAGAACTGGTGGACCAGGGTATAGCCGCTCAGGATGGCCCAGTCATCTATGACCACGTGACCGGCCAGCGCGGTGTTGTTGACCAGAATGCAATGATTGCCGATCACACTGTCATGTCCCACATGCACATAGGCCATGAGGAGATTGTGATTGCCAATCAGTGTGTCACCGCGATCCTGCACTGTGCCGCGATGGATGGTGACGCCTTCACGAATGACATTGTGGTCACCAATAGTCAGCGTGGTGGGCTCGCCTTTGTATTTCAAATCAGGTGTGTCTTCACCGACGGTGGAGAATTGAAATATGCGATTGTGACATCCAATTCTGGTCGGCCCTTTGATCACCACATGGGATTCGATGCGGGTACCTTCACCAATTTCCACACCCGGCCCGATCACCGAAAAAGGACCTACGCTGACGCCCGCCGCGAGGCGGGCGTCGGGATGAATCACAGCGCGGGAATCAATGACACCCTGACTCATACACAGAGCGCCTCAGGATACTTTGCGATCCGCGCACAAAATCGTAGCGCTGGCGGCCAGTTGCCCATCCACCTTGGCGACACACTCGAATTTCCAGATGCCGCGTCGCTCGGATATCACCCGCGCTTCTATATAAAGCTGATCTCCCGGCACCACCTGCCGTTTAAAGCGCGCCTCATCTATACCTGCGTACAAATAGACGGAACCGTCTTCCGGCGTCTTGTTCATGCTTTTGAATCCCAGAACGCCGCAGGCCTGCGCCATGGATTCCAGAATCATCACACCGGGAAATACCGGGTAGTTGGGAAAATGGCCGTTGAAAAAATCTTCGTTGAAGGTAATGTTTTTATAAGCCACGATGGACTCGCCCTCCTTGATATCAACCACTCTGTCGAGCAGTAAAAAAGGAAAACGATGCGGTAAATAACGTTTTATCTCACTGACATCCATCATACGACTCACCCCAATCAACAAATTCTCTAGTAATATCCGTTGCGCAGCGTCAATTCATCGTCTTGTGCCGCGCTTGCTTATTTGGACCCGATCAGTCCCGTTCCAGCTTTTTGATTCTTTCGACCCAATTTTCCAACTGACCAAAACGTACAGCGTTTTTTCGCCAGGTTTTCACTTCCTGCATCACCGTGCCAGAACTATATAAACCGGGCTCGGTTACGGACCGCGTCACCGAAGTGCCGCCGTTAAAATGCACACCGTCACCTATCGTCAGGTGGCCGCCTATGCCAACCATGCCGCCGATGGTGCAATCAGCGCCTATATGAGTGCTGCCCGCCACACCCGTGCAGCCGGCAATCGCCGAGCGTTTGCCAATTCTGCAATTGTGCGCAATGTGCACCTGATCATCGATGATTACACCATCTTCGATGACAGTGTCATCCAGAGCACCCCGATCAACGGTTGAGCTGGCCCCGATTTCCACATCGTTGCCAATATGCACTCCACCCAACTGATAAATCTTGAACCAGCCATCCGCTGAATGAGCGAAACCGAAACCGTCAGCACCTATGACACTGCAGGCATGAATAGTGACGCGATCGCCTATATGAACATCGTGATAAATCACGACATTGGGATATATTATGCAGCCGGCTCCAAGACGACTGCCAGCCCCGATCACCACACCCGCGTGTATTTCCGAATTTTCTCCTATCACCACATCAGCAGCGATGACGCAGTTGGGACCGATTGACGCTGTGGCAGCTATGGATGCAGAGGGATCCACTTGCGCGCTGGCATGCACACCCATCTGCGCACGCGCGCGCCGGCAAAACAGCGCTGATACTTTGGCGTAGGCCAGATACGGGTTCTCGACACGCAATAAATTCAAATGCGCAGGTGCGGCCTGATTGCGATCCAAGATCACAATGCCGGCACGGGTCGTGTCGAGATGTACGGCAAATCGCTTTTTGCTGAGAAAAGACAACTGATGCGGCTGGGCATGATCGAGAGCGGCGATACTGTCAACCCTGACCTCCGGGTCGCCATGCCATTCAGCCTGCAGGAATTCAGCGAGTTCCTGTAAATTAAACGACTTGTTCATTTGGTGGAATCTCGGCAATCCTTGATGACCAGCGACGATTCGCCGGCACTTCAGGCGGAATCAATGCTTGTTAAGCGCCATTTACTATATATTAGGTGGAATTCTCAGTTTTTCTTGTCTTTCTTTCCGGATTTTTCCGCCGCTGCCTTCTTGGCATTTTCGGTGGCCTGAGCATTGAGCTTGTTGAGACGATCAAGCACCATTGGCGTCACATCCACAGTGGGGACTTTGAGAACGGCAGTCTTGCTGTCCAATACCAGTTCTATTCCTTCAGCGGCCATGACCGACTCCAGGGCCACCCCTATGCCCGGCTCCATGGCGTTCAACAATTGCATAAAAACCGTCTCTCGCGCCCGGTTGAGTGTATTCAATGCACCCTGGCGCTCTTTGACCAGTTCAGTCATTTTCGCCCGGTGTTCGCTTTTCTTGTCCTCCCCCCAGGTGAGACCCTGGTTTTTCGCCTGTCCATCCAGAGTCTTTATCTCGGCTTCCAGATTGTCCAGCTTGACCTTGAGAGCAGCGTATTCCGCATTTTTTTCCAGCTCCGCCATGGCGCTCTTGCCCGCCTCGGACGCCAGCACCACCGCTTGAACATCCAGCACAGCCACTTTGGTTGCACCGGCAGCCATTGCCCATTGTGAACCGCTGATCAAGAAAGCGGCGAGTGCGATTCTCAAAAATTTCATTGTGATATCTCCTGATAAAGGCCACAAACCCTATGCGGTCCACAGCCGGTTGTTATTTCAATCACCTTGCTTCAACACTTCAAAATCAGAAAGGTGCCGCCAAAGAAAACTGGAAGGCCTCGCGGTCGTCATCCTCGCCGTACTTCAACACCTTGGCCAAACTGAAAGTGAGAGGGCCCATGCCGGACAGCCAGTTAAGACCTATGCCCACTGAGGCCCGCATTTCGTCAATATCAAAGGTGTGGCAATTGATTTGGCTGGAGCTGCATTCGGTATCAAACACATTGCCCACATCCAAAAACAGAGCTGTCTGGAATGAGCGCTGATCGTCGATGAATGGCAGAGGGAAAATCAGCTCAGCACCGAATTCCACCAGCAGATTGCCGCCAATTGAGCGGTTGCGGCGGTTGAGATAGCCGTCATTGTAATATCGTTGCAATTCGCCGGCCTCACACAAGACTCTGTCCAGGCTATCGGTTCGCCGTTCGGAACACATGACGAAAGCCGTACCCGACTGCTCATAGGCATCATTGATACCGTCACCATTGGTATCCACGGCAATGTAATCCGTTGACGTGCGCTCATAGTCTGCCGGTGGCGATGCCTGGGGTCCCAGAGTGCTGCGTCTGAAGCCGCGAATAGAACCGAACCCACCCGCATAGAAATTGCGGAAGAATGGCAGACGCTCCATATCGCCAAAGCCGTCCCCGTATCCCAGGGCGGTGCGGAATCGCATGGTCAGATCCTTGGTCAGCGGCAGGTACACCTGGCCGTCATATTTGATGGTGAAATATTCCAGGTCGCTGGCGGGAATCGATACATCCAATGCCAAGCTCTGGCGACTGCCGCGGGTGGCGAGTATGCCGCGGTTGAGCGTACTGCGCAGCCAAGTGAGGCCGATACTGAAGGTATCAAATTCGCTGCCGTACAGATCGACAAATCCTTCTGGCGTGCTGGTTAGCATGCTCTCTGTCACTACGCTGGTTTCAAAACTGTAGTCCTCACGCAAGCCGTTGATCAGCGGTGGCGCACCCGCTTCCAGGTCTTCATCCAGAACATACAGATAGGTGTTGCGGTCAAGATTCAGTTCAAACGGCGTACGCCGGATCTCCTGCACGGAATATTCGCCCGTCCTCACGTTCAGGTGGGTATAACCCAAGGTGTAATTGAGGCGTTGAATTTCCGAAATTGGATAACCGAAGGAGAAGTTCAACCCGTAACTGTCGGTGGAATAGGAGGCAACATAAATTTTGCTGTAGTCGCGCTTGCTGTAAAACAGGTTGATACCGCGGTTGACGCCGTCCGGAGTGAAATAGGGATCCACATAGGAGAAGTTATAGATCGTCTGATAATCGCTGTGATTGACGGAAATTCCCACCTGCTTGCCGGTGCCCTGCCAGTTGTTGTGCTGCAGGGAGGCGCCGAACAAAAAGCCTGTTCCCTGACCATAACCTATGCTGGCATTGATGGATGCCGACGGCTGTTCCTCCACCGTGTACTCCACATCGATCAGATCGGATGCGCCCGGCACCTCTTTGTTTTGCACATTCACTTCTTTGAAAAAGCCCAAACGCTCCAGTCGCACCTTGCCCTGATCGATCCTGGCATTGGATGCCGAGGCCGCCTCCATCTGCCGCATTTCACGGCGCAGGACTTCATCCTGGGTCTTGGTATTGCCGCGGAATTCGATGCGCCGTACATAAACACGCTGGGAGGGATTCACCAGAAAAGTCACATCCACCGTTCTGGCTTCGGGATCCGGCGTGGGTATACCCTTCACTTCCGCGTTGGTATAACCCGCGTTGCCCAGCAACGTAGTCATATACTCGGAAGAAGTGGTCATCAGGTTCTGGGAAAAGGTCTGTCCCTCCTGGAGCAATATCAACATGCGCAGACGCGCTTCCGGCACAATGAGATCGCCGGCCAGATCAATTTTCTTCACCGTGTAGATTTCACCTTCGTGAATGTTCAAGGTGATATAGACGGATTTCTGATCGGGGCTGAGAGAGACCTGTGATGATATGACGCGAAAGTCCAGATACCCGCGGTCCAGATAGTAGGATTCCAGTTTCTCTATGTCGCCCTTGAGCTTTTCCCGGGCATAGCGGTCATCGCTGGTGAGCCACGACATCCAACCGGTAGATCGCAGCTCGAACAGATCCGATAATTCCTCATCGCTAAACACAGTGTTGCCGACGATATTGATGTGTTTGATGGTGGCGACTTCACCTTCATCCACCACCACTTCCACCCTCACCTGATTGTGCGGCAGATCGACAACTTTGGCGGTGACATCGGCAGAATAGCGGCCCTGGGAAACATATTGCCGCTCCAGCTCATTGACTATGGCGTCGAGCGTGCCGCGCTGGAATATCTGCCCTTCCGCCAAATCGTTTTTGGACATGGCGTCCATCAGTGCATCGGTCTTGATGGCTTTATTGCCCTCGATCGTGATCTTGGTGATGGTCGGTCGCTCCTTGACGCGGAAGATCAGCACATTGCCATCCTGCAGCACCTGAACATCATCGAAAAAGCCTGTGGCAAAGAGCGCTCGCACCGCTGTGCGTACAGATTCCTCGTCGGCAAAATCTCCGGACGCAATAGGCAGGGCGGCGAAAACCGGGCTGGCGGAAACCCGCTGCAGTCCCTCTACCCGAATATCGGCAATACGAAAACTGGTGGGCTGTGTGGCGGACTGCGCGTAGCAGGACAAGCTGAAGACCAAAGCCAGCAGCGCGCAAATATTCTTTAGATTGACAATACGTTTCACAGACTAATGGATTCTTCTGATTGGAAATTTATTGTAAAAACTGCCAGCTGCCACCCAAATGCGGCAACTCACAGCCGGAGCAGATCATTGTAAAAAGCCATCACCATCACACCGGCAAGAATCACCAGTCCGAGACTATAACCAAACATCTGCACCCGCTCGGAAAGCGGGCTGCCCTTGATGGCTTCAGCGATGGAATAGAGGATGTGTCCGCCGTCCAAAACGGGGATAGGCAGCAGGTTCAGGACTCCCAGGTAAACACTCAGAATTGCAAGAAATTCAACAAAATATATAAGACCCGCCCGGGCGTGGTCGCCCGCCACTTTAGCAATGCCGATGGGACCGCTCAAGTTTTTCGTGGAGATTTCACCCACCACCAGTTTTTTAAGCGAGACCAGCACAAACCAGGAGGTGTCCAGGGTGCGCTGGAATCCTTGTCCCACGGCGCGCAGCGGATCCGCACTCTGCCGCCGCAAGAGTTCCTCGGGCCAAGGTCCGTAAGTCAAGGCCACACCTATTTGCCCGGCCTGGGTGCCGTCGGGCAGAGAGCGCAGTTCCGGCACTACGGTGAACGCCTGGCGGACGCCCTCACGCTCCACTTCCAGCATCAGGGCTTGACCGGCGGATGCGCGCACTTTTTCGATAAAACCTTCGCGATTCAGGGAGGTCTCTCCCTCCAGGGATATGAGGACATCCCCGCTTTTCAGGCCCGCCTGCTCAGCGGGACCTCCCGGCTGAACCTCGCCCAGCACCACAGAGCGCAGGTAAAAATCGAACCCGAGTCCAGCCACGGGATCCGGATCCCTCACATCACTGAGCCAGCGGTCCAGATTGATCACCACTTCAAACTGCAGGTCGGAATCCGGTGGCGACACCAACAGGTCTAGGCTTCCGGTCTCCCCCAGGCGCATGAACAGGCGCTCCATGACAGCCTGGATGGTAGGTGTCGGCACACCATCGACTGCCATGATCTGCTGCCCTGACTCCAGTCCGGCCAAGTCTGCCGGGCCACCCTTCTTCACCTGACCTATCACCGGCGCTATTCCGGTATTATCGCCGGCCAGCATGAGCCCCCAAAAAATAAGAAAGGCCAGCAGGAAATTGGCGAAAGGGCCGGCGCTCAGAATGCCGATACGCTGCCAGACGCTTTTGCTGTTGTAGCTCAGATGACGCTCTTCCGGCGCCACCTCCACTTCGCGCTCATCAAGCATTTTCACGTAGCCGCCCAGAGGAATGGGGGCTATACCGAACTCCGTGCCCTGCTTATCCGTAAAGGACCAGAAGGGTCTTCCCATCCCTATACAAAAGCGCAGCACTTTGACGCCACACAGACGCGCCATAGCGTAGTGGCCGAACTCATGCACGCTCACCAGGATCAGGAGTGCGACCAGAAAGCCGACCAGTGTTTGCAGGAATTCCATGGGATGTGTATCAACCTACTCAGTTCATTTGGGACGCAACGCCGGATCTGGCGCCACCCGTTATGAGCGCCTCTGTGCGCTGACGCGCGACTCTGTCCGCCTGTACCACAGACTCCAGGTCCCGGGCCGCGCCCATGTTCCAGGTCTGCATGACCTCTTCGACCAGTTCCGCTATGCGGGTGAAGCGGATGCGTCCGGCCAGAAATGCCGCCACGGCCACTTCGTTGGCGGCGTTGAGCGCAGCTGGCGCCGTACCGCCGGACGCCATTGCGTCTATGGCGATGCGCAGACAGGGAAAGCGCTTATAGTCAACGGGGCCGAATGTCAGACTGCCAAGCTCAAAAAAGTTCAGGCTGGGGACCCGGTTTTCCAGTCGCTGCGGCCAGGCCAGGCAATGGGCGATGGGTGTGCGCATGTCCGGCTGCCCCAATTGGGCCAACACCGAGCCATCGGCATACTCCACCATGGAGTGGATGATGCTCTGCGGATGCAGGACCACCTGGATCTGCTCCGGCCGGGCGTCGAACAGCCAGCAGGCTTCGATAAACTCCAGCCCTTTGTTCATCATGGTGGCCGAATCCACGGAGATCTTACGCCCCATCCGCCAATTGGGATGGGCGCAGGCCTGTTCCGGCGTGACAGATGCAAGGTCCTTCAGGGGCAGCTCCCGCAGGGGCCCACCGGATCCGGTCAACAGCAGCCGTCGGACCCCCGCATCCGCCAAGCCCGTATAGGGGTGGGGCAGACACTGGAATATGGCGTTGTGCTCGCTATCCACGGGCAGCAAGTGCGCGCCAGACTGCTTCACGGCATCCATGAACACCTGCCCGGCCATGACCAGGGACTCCTTGTTGGCCAGCAGCACCTTCTTCCCTGCGCGCACCGCTGCCAGAGTCGGAGCCAGACCGGCGGCACCCACCACCGCCGCAACCACTGTATCCACCTCCGCAGCTGCGGCCACCTCGATCAGGGCCTGCTCCCCACAGAGCACCTCGGTAGTGCAATCCGATCCCAACTGCACGCGCAACTGCCGGGCGGCGCCTTCATCGCACAGCACCGCATATCGCGGGCGGAACTGCTGGATCTGCTGCAACAGTTTGTCATGACTGCTGTGGGCCGCCAGGGCGAATATCCCGAACCTGTCGGGATGACCCGCCACCACATCCAGCGCATTGACGCCGATGGAACCCGTGGAACCCAGGATGGTGAGTTGCTGCATACGAGACTTATCCGAGGCGGGCGACGGAGATAACCGCCAAAGTGAAAACTGGCGCGGCTGCGGTCAGACCATCTATGCGGTCCAGTATGCCGCCGTGACCCGGCAGCAGCTGACCCGAATCCTTGATGCCGCGAAAGCGCTTGAGCATGCTCTCCAGCAGATCTCCAACTACCGATATAAGCGCGGCCGGGAGGGTGATGGCCAGCATGGTCCCAACGGGAAAGTCGCGCAACCAGGCATATATCAGGGAGAGCAGCACCACAGCGAGCGCACCGCCGGCCACGCCCTCCCAGGATTTACCGGGACTGACCTTGGGCGCCAACTTGTGGCGGCCCAGGGCGCGACCGGCAAAATAGGCCCCTATATCCGCAGTGGCCACCAGCAATACCAAGCCCATCACCATGAAGTGTCCGCCGGCCAATGAGCGCAAATGGAGCAGAGACAAAAGACATGGAACCAGCACCAGTACGCCCATCAGCATACGCACCCAGCGCGCCTGCCACAGCACTGCACTGGACGGATAACCCTGTATCCACAGCAAAGCCAGGGCCCACCACAGACAGGCGACCCACAGGACCTGATGCAGGGAAATCCAGTCGGTGTGGGATAAAAGCAACCAGAGCCCAGCCCCAATGGCAACCAAGGCAAGGCTGTAGGCCAGCCGCCCGCCGCGGTGGGTGATGTGGCATAGGTTCGCCCACTCCCAGGCGCCCAGCGCGGCCACCAGCGCGAGGAAAAACGCGAAAGGTTGCGGAGGCAGGAAAAACAGAATGGCGACAAACGCAGCCGCCAACACCACTGCGGTGATGATGCGCTGCTTAAGCACCCAGGTTACCTTGACCGGCGGCAAGCTGGTCGCCAGTGCGGCCGAAACGCCGCTGGCGCGAATAGAAGTCGGCTATGGCCTCCTGCATGGCGGCCGCGTCAAACTCCGGCCACAGAAGAGGACTGAAATAAAGCTCCGCGTATGCGGCCTGCCACAAAAGAAAATTGCTGATGCGCACCTCGCCGCCAGTGCGGATCAACAGATCCAGGGGCGGCAATCCGTAGGTCGCCAGGCTGCCCTCGATCAAATCGGGGGTGATCTGGTCGGGATGCAGGCGCCCTTCGGCCACCTCGCAGGCCAGCTTGCGGGCCGCTTGGGCTATATCCCACTGTCCGCCGTAATCCGCGGCGATCACCAGCGCCGAATCCCCCTGAGAGGCCAGGTTCTCGGCCTCCTCTATGGCGCGCAGCAGACTATCGCTGAAACGGCTGCGGTTGCCTATGACCTTAAGGCGCACACCCTGATCCGCCAGGCGCCGGGCCTCGCGCTTCAGATAGGTGTAGAACAGCCCCATGAGCGCCTCCACCTCCTTGGGGGGACGCCGCCAGTTTTCGCTGCTGAAGGCGAAAACCGTCAAGACCTCTACATTGTTGCGCCGACAGGCCTCCAACACATCGCGGATACGCTCGACACCAGCGCTATGCCCCATGATGCCCTGCTTGCCTTCGCGCTTGGCCCAACGATTGTTGCCATCCATGATGATGGCAACATGCCGCAATGTATCTGCACTCACTGACCGCCCCCGACCACTCAGATTTCCATCAGGTCTTTTTCTTTGGCCGCCAACGCAGCATCCACTTCCGCCACATATTTATCGGTCAATTTCTGAATCTCGTCCTGCGCCCGCCGCTCCTCATCCTCACTGATCAGCTTGTTTTTCAGTTTGTCCTTGAGCGCGGCATTGGCATCGCGGCGCACGTTGCGCACGGACACGCGGGCGTGTTCGGCTTCGGCGCGCGCCTGTTTGATGAAGCCTTTGCGGGTTTCCTCCGTAAGCGCCGGCATGGGCACGCGGATCAGATCCCCCGTGGTGGAGGGATTCAAACCCAGATCGGATTTGAGAATGGCCTTTTCGATTTCCGTCGTGAGTTTCTTTTCCCAAGGGCTGATGGAAAGGGTGCGCGCATCCAGCACACTCACGTTGGCTACCTGGGACAGAGGGGTGTCCGTGCCGTAATAGGACACGGTAATCCCATCCAATATGCTGGGGTGCGCACGCCCGGTGCGGATCTTGTTGAAATTCACCCCGAGCACTTCGACCGCTTTTTTCATGCGGTCCTGAGCATCTTTCTTGATCTCATTAATCATGTTCTATTTCCTCGATCAGCGTGCCTTCATCGCCCCCGACCACTATGTTCAGCAGGGCACCTGGTTTGTCCATGCGAAACACCCGCACCGGCATCTTGTGCTCCTGACACAGGCAGATGGCGGTCAGGTCCATGACGCCCAGCTTTTCCGCCAGCGCCTGGTCGTAACTCAGGTGGGTGTATCGCACCGCATTGGGATCCTTCATGGGATCGGCGCTGTAGACGCCGTCCACTTTGGTGGCTTTCAGCACCAGCTCCGCATTGACTTCTATACCGCGCAGACAGGCGGCGGAGTCGGTGGTGAAGAAGGGATTACCGGTTCCGGCAGAGAAGATCACCACTTCTCCATCCTCCAGCAGGCGGATGGCGCGGCGGCGGTCGTAATGTTCCACCACACCGCTCATGGGGATGGCGGACATGACCTTGGAGGAGATATTGGAGCGCTCCAGGGCGTCGCGCATGGCCAGGGCGTTCATGACTGTGGCCAGCATGCCCATATGGTCGCCGGTGACGCGATCGAGTCCGGCCTTGTGCAAAGCCGCACCGCGGAAGAGGTTGCCCCCGCCGATCACCAGGCCCACCTGCACACCAATACCCACCAATTGACCGATCTCCAGTGCCATCTTGTCCAGCACCTTCGGATCTATGCCGAATCCTTCGTCTCCCATCAATTGTTCGCCACTGAGCTTGAGCAGAATGCGTTTGTATTTGCGATCGCGCGTGGTGGCCATAGGGTATTTCTCCAGAGCAAAAATTGGCGGCAGTTTAACAGCAAAAAGGCGGGAGAAGCGATCTCCTCCCGCCCGGCATCAAAGTGCTCAAAGCCCTTGTACCTTAGGATTTTCAGCCTTTGGAGGCCTGCACCTGCGCAGCGACTTCCGCGGCGAAATCTGTCTCTTCCTTCACTATGCCCTCGCCCACTTCGAAGCGCACGAAGGACGCAACCTCAGCACCAGCCTGCTTGGCCAGGGCGCCCACGGTCAGGTCGGGATTCTTCACAAAAGGCTGCTCCGTTAGGCTGGCTTCCTTGAGGAATTTGGAAATACGGCCCATGACCATTTTCTCGACGATCTCAGCCGGCTTGCCTGCCATATCGGGCTGGGCTTTGATGATTTCCTTCTCTTTTTCCACCAATTCAGCGGGCATTTGCGCCGGGCTGACCACCTGGGGATTGATCGCCGCCACGTGCATGGCGATATCGCGGGCCAGATCCACTGTGCCGCCTTTGAGCTCCACCAGCACAGCTATGCGGCTATTGGAGTGCACATAGGAACCCACTACGCCGGCAGCCGGAGCCACTGCGGCAATGCGGCGCACACTGATGTTCTCACCGATCTTCTGTACCAGCGCCTGACGAGCAGCTTCCAGATCGCCTTCCATTACGGCAGCCACGTCGGCCTGACGAGAGGCATAGGCCTTCTCCAGCACAGCCTGGGCAAAGTTCAGGAAGTTCTCATCGCGGGCGACGAAGTCGGTTTCTGAGTTGACTTCCAGCAGCAGGCCAAAGCTGCCGTCATCGGCGACGCGCGACAGCACCACGCCTTCAGCCGCTGTGCGGCCGGCTTTTTTGGCAGCCTTGAGGCCACTGGCCTTGCGCATGTTCTCGATGGCCAGCTCTATATCACCGTTGGTTTCTTCCAGAGCCTTTTTGCATTCCATCATGCCGAGACCGGTGCGCTCGCGCAGTTCTTTTACCAGAGAAGCGGTAATTGCCATGATTTAGTCCTCAATCGTCAAATTCATATCTCTGCGAGACGCTTAGCAAAAAAAGGGGGGCTTATCCCCCCTTTCGTCCGCAATTTGATCGACGCCGGCATCGCCGGCATCAGAAAGGAAGGCGCGCTTAGGCGCGGTCAGCGGTCTGTTCAACCACTTCGACAAACTCATCCTTGTTGGGCACTGCACTGTGTTGTGCCGCACCTTCCAAACAGGCGTCGGCCATAGCGGTGACATAGAGCTTGATGGCGCGGATGGCGTCGTCGTTACCGGGAATCACGTAGTCGACACCAGCGGGATCACTATTGGTATCCACTATTGCAATCACCGGGATACCCAGCTTGTTGGCTTCCTGAACCGCGATGCGCTCGTGATCAACATCGATCACAAACAGCGCGTCCGGCAGGCCGCCCATGTCTTTGATACCGCCGATGGACTGCTCCAGCTTCTGCATGGTGCGGGTGCGCATCAGGGCTTCTTTCTTGGTGAGCTTGTCGAAGGTACCGTCTTTGCTCTGGGTTTCCAGATCGCGGTAGCGACGGATGGAAGCGCGGATGGTCTTGTAGTTGGTCAGCATACCACCCAGCCAGCGGCTGCTGACGTAAGGCATACCGGCGCGAGTGGCCTGCTCCGCGATGGTTTTTTGCGCGGCGCGCTTGGTGCCGACAAACAGGATTTTCTTCTTCTGAGCGGACATCTGGCGCACCAGCTCCAGAGCGCGGTTGAACGCGGGGACTGTCTGCTCCAAATTGATGATGTGAATCTTGTTGCGGGATCCGAAGATGTAGTTGCGCATCTTGGGATTCCAGTAACGGGTCTGGTGTCCGAAGTGGACGCCGGCGCTGAGCATATCGCGCATGCTGACTGTTGGCATAACGTAGTTTCCTTGAAACTGTGTTGGGTTGAGCCTCCACACATCCCATTGTTCAACCCCCTCGAACTGGCCGAAGCGGCACCCAGAACAGTGTGTCGATGTGTGTGCGACATAGTGTTGTGAAAAAACCTGCCGGCGCCACGGGTACCCGTGCGCCTCCGGACAGGGCGCGCTTTATACCACAATTGCCCTGGCGGTAAAAGAGCGGACTGCCGTACGCACGCCGCCCAATGGCCTAACCCCTGGGATGTTAAGGCACCGCGTATCGTTTAGAATGCCGCCCCATCAGCCGCCCCAGGCGGCCCGTCCCTCAAAGGCAGCACCGACTTTATGACAGTGACCATCAAAACCCCGGAAGAAATCGAGAAGATGCGTATCGCCGGCCGCAAGGCTGCAGCCGTACTGGAATATATAGAGCCCTATGTGGTGCCTGGGGTCTCCACTGGCGAGCTGGACCGCCTCTGCCATGAGTACATCACCCAAGTGCAGAACGCTATTCCCGCTCCGCTCAACTACAAGGGCTTCCCCAAGTCCATCTGCACCTCCATCAACCATGTGGTGTGCCACGGGATCCCGTCAGACAAAAAAATTCTGAAAAGCGGCGACATCATCAACATAGATGTCACTGTCATCGCCGACGGCTATCACGGGGATACCAGCAAGATGTTCCTGGTGGGCAAGGTGCCCGCCCATGCCGAGCGCCTGGTGGCCGTGGCGCAGGAGTGTCTCTATAAAGGTATAGAGCTGGTGCGACCGGGCACCCGCCTGGGCGACATAGGTCATGTGATACAGCAACACGCCGAAGCCAACTATTATTCTGTGGTGCGCGACTACTGTGGCCACGGCATAGGCCGTATCTTCCACGAGGACCCTCAAGTCCTGCATTACGGCACCCCCGGTACAGGAATGGAGCTGGTGGAGGGCATGACCTTCACCATTGAGCCCATGATCAACGCGGGCAAATCCGGTACCAAACTCAAAAGCGACGGCTGGACAGTCGAAACCCGGGATGGCCGCTTGTCGGCCCAGTGGGAACACACGCTTGCGGTCACCGCAACCGGAGTGGAAGTCTTGACGGCGCGTTTGGAAGAACGGCTTTAATGATCACCCACCCGGATACCTGGCCCGAATTCGACTGCCAACCTATTTTTTTCAATCAGCGGCAGTTTCGCGAAGATCTCGCCAAACGCCCGCCCATCAAAGTGTTCAAAGACGCCATCAACGGCGTCAATGCCCATTTCGACCGCCGCTATGACGAAGGTGAGGATATCCGCATTCTGGTAGCCGAGCGCGCCACCTTCATCGACCTGATTCTGCACTACGCCTGGCACCGCTACTCCTGGGGAGACGATGTGTGCCTGGTGGCGGTGGGCGGCTACGGCCGCAGGGAGCTGTTGCCCCACTCCGACATAGACATCCTCATACTGCTCGACAACAGCGCCGGCCAGAAATACATGGATGAAATCCAGGACCTGATCACCCTGCTGTGGGATATAGGCCTGGAAATCGGCAGCAGCGTGCGCACCCTGGATGAATGTGTGGCCATCGCCCGGGAGGACATCACCGTCGCCACCAATCTGATGGAAGCGCGGCGCCTGGCGGGCAACGACCGGTTGCGCGATCGACTGCAAATCCTCACCGGGCCGGAGCACATGTGGCCCCTCAGCGAATTCTACAGAGCCAAATTTGACGAGCAGGTGCAGCGCCACAAGAAGCACAATTTCACCGAGTGCAATCTGGAACCCAACGTCAAAAACTCCCCCGGTGGACTGCGCGACATACAAACCATCCACTGGGTGGCAAAGCGCTATTACGGCGTGCAGACCCTGCGCCAGCTCGAGGGCCAGAGTTTTTTCACCGAGCAGGAATTTGGCCTGCTACGCAATGGCGAAGCGCTGCTGTGGCGGGTGCGGTACGGACTGCACAAGCTGGCGCGCCGCGCTGAAGAGCGATTGCTGTTCGAATATCAGCGCGAGCTGGCCAAGCAGTTCGGCTACAGGGACAACGAGCGCGGATTGGCGGTCGAGCAATTCATGCACGAGTATTACCGCACTGTGTTGGCGCTGCGGGAACTGAACGACGTGCTGCTGCGGATTCTCGATGAACGCATCCACGAGCGCGCCGCCAAGGTCAACAAAAACAATTTCGTGGCGTTGAGCGCGGATTTCCAATTGCGCGACCGCTACATTGGCGTAACACACAACCGAGTGTTCGATCAGCGCCCCGCTGCGCTCATGGAAATTTTTGTGCGCATGTGCGAAGACCCGGGCATCAAAGGCGTGCAGGCGGAAACCATTCGCCTGATCCGGGAAAAACGCACCCTGGTGGATGACAATTTTCGCAAGGACCCGGAAATCAAAGCGCAATTCCTGCGCATGTTCCAGATCGAAAAAGGCCTGGTTACGCAGCTCAAGCGCATGAAGCGCTACGGTATTCTCGGGCGCTATCTGCCGGAATTCGGACGCATCACCGGACAGATGCAACACGACCTGTTTCACCGTTACACGGTGGACGCGCACACACTGCTGGTGATGCAGAATATCCGGCGTTTCCGCAACAAGAGCGCCGAACAGGATTTTCCCCTGGCGGCGAGCATCATCAAAGGACTGCCGCAACCGGAACTGCTCTACATAGCCGCCCTTTACCACGACATAGGCAAAGGGCGCGGTGGGGATCACTCGGATCTGGGGGCGGAAGATGCGGAGCAATTCTGCATAACCCACGGTTTGAGCGGACGGGAGACGCGGCTGGTGAAATGGCTGGTGCAGAAACACCTGCTCATGTCCTACGTCTCCCAGAAAAAAGATATTTCCGATCCGGAAGTCATTCGGCAATTTGCCCTGCAGGTGGGCGACACCACCCATCTGGATTATTTGTACACACTCACCGTTGCTGACATGTGCGGCACCAATCCGGAAATCTGGAATAGCTGGCGCGCCAGTCTGATGCGTCAGCTTTACACCGAAACCAAGCTCGCGCTCAGGCGCGGTTTGGAACACACAGTGGACCAGCAGGAACTCGTCGAGGAAACCCGCAATCAAGCCCTCGCCGCTCTCGCGGAAAAAGGCGTGGACAAATATCAGGCGCGCGCCTTGTGGAGCGACATGCGCGACGATTATTTCCTGCGCGAAGGCGCGCTCGATATCGCCTGGCAGACCGAGGCCATACTGAACCATAAATCCGACACCCCCCTGATTCTGATCCGCGATTCAGAGCACCAGCCCTGGCAGGGCGCCACGCAGATTTTTGTCTGGGTCAAGGATGTGAACAATGTGTTCGTCGCCGTGGCCACGGCACTGGCGCAAATGGGACTGAATATTCAGGATGCGCGCCTGTACAGCTCCAAAAGCGGTTTCACCATAGACACGTTTTATGTGCTCGACGAAAACTACCAGCCGCTCGGCCAGGAGCCGGGCCGCATAAAAGCGGTGCGCAAAGCGCTGGAGGATGAACTCAAGCTGGTGGACAACTATTCCGAAGTGGTGCGCCGCCGCACGCCGCGTCAACTCAAACAATTCGCCACGCCGACCCGCACCAGTATCCACACCACGCCCAACGGCGCCGTGAGCGTATTGGAGGTCATAAGTCCGGATAGACCGGGACTGCTGGCCACCATCGGCCGTATTTTCATGGAATTTGGCGTGCTGCTGCAGAATGCCAAGATTTCCACTCTCGGCGAGCGCGTTGAGGACATTTTCTTCATCACCGATCAAAACAAACAACCGCTGACCGATGCGGACTTCTGCGAGCGCCTGCAGCAGACCATTTGCCGCGAGCTCGATCTCCAAGTGGAAAAAGATATCTAAGCCCCATGAATCACAATCTGTCCCTGCTGCAGCCCTACCCTTTCGAAAAACTCACCGCGCTGAAAAATGGTGTGACGCCGCCGCAGCATCTCAATCACATTGCGCTTTCCATCGGCGAACCCAAACATCCGGCACCGGATTTTGTGCTGCAGACATTGACGGCGGAATTGAAAGGGCTGTCGCAATATCCCCAAACCAAAGGACTGCCGGAGCTGCGCCAGGCCATAGCGGACTGGGCCACGCAGAGATTTCACCTGCAACCGGGCAGTCTGAGCGCCGAACACCATGTGCTGCCCGTTGCCGGCACGAGGGAAGCCTTATTTTCTTTTGCCCAGGCCTGCATTACACCGGGCACAGGGGCGAAGGTGGTGATGCCCAATCCGTTTTATCAGATTTACGAGGGCGCAGCTTTGCTGGCGGGCGCCGAGCCGTATTTTCTCAATTGCACCGCGGACAATCGCTTCGAACCGGATTTCGCCGCCGTGCCGGATGAGGTCTGGCGCGCATGCAGATTGTTGTACATCTGCTCCCCGGGAAATCCCACAGGCGCGGTGCTGGGGCAGGAAACACTGCGCCATCTGATAGAGCTGGCGGACCGCTTCGATTTCGTGATCGCCAGCGACGAATGTTATTCCGAGCTGTATTTCGACGAAGAACAGCCGCCGCTGGGGCTGCTGCAGGTGTGCGCGCAAATGGGCCGCCACGACTTCAAACGCTGCGTGGTATTCCACAGTCTGTCGAAGCGCTCCAATCTGCCGGGATTGCGTTCCGGATTCGTCGCGGGCGATGCAGACATTCTCAAACCCTACCTGCTCTATCGCACATATCAGGGCTGCGCTCTGCCTGTGCCCACCCAATTGGCCAGCATCCGCGCCTGGCGCGACGAAACCCATGTGCGGGAAAACCGCGCGCTCTACCGGCAGAAATTCGACGCAGTCTTGGAGATTTTGCAGGGGCATCTGGATGTGAGCCGGCCAGATGCGGGATTTTATTTATGGCCGCGCACGCCTATCAGCGACACCGAATTCACCCGACAGTTGTTCGAACAGCAACATGTGACGGCTCTGCCCGGCCAGTTCCTGGCGCGCACTACGGCTGCGGGTAATCCCGGAGAAAACCGCGTGCGTCTCGCCCTGGTGGCGACCCTGGATGAGTGCCGCGAAGCCGCCCAACGTATCCGTCAATTCGTCCAGCAACTTTGAGCCGTGGCCAATCTAACCAAAGCCCAGAGGGCGGCGCTGATTCAGCAGACACTGCAGACCCTCTACCCGAATCCGCCCATCCCCTTGCAGCACAAGGACGCCTACACACTTTTGATCGCCGTGCTGCTGTCCGCCCAGTGCACGGATGAGCGCGTCAATCAGGTGACGCCGGCCCTGTGGCGATTGGCGGACACTCCAGAGGCCATGGCCAAAATACCGGTGGAAGACATACAGGCGATCATCCGCCCCTGCGGCCTGGCGCCGCAGAAAGCCAAAGCCATTCAGAAACTCTCGCAGATCCTCGTGGAAAAACACGGCGGGCAGGTGCCGCAAAGCTTTGCCGAGCTGGAAGCCCTGCCCGGCGTCGGCCACAAAACCGCGAGCGTGGTCATGAGTCAGGCTTTCGGCGTGCCCGCATTTCCCGTGGATACCCATATCCACCGGCTGGCCCAGCGCTGGGGTCTCACCTCCGGCAAGAATGTGGTGCAGACGGAAAAGGACCTCAAAAGACTCTTCGCGGAAAAAGACTGGAATGCCCTGCATCTGCAGATCATCTATTACGGCCGCGAGCACTGCTCGGCGCGCGGCTGCGACGGCACAGTGTGCACCATTTGCCGCACCTGTTATCCAAATCGAAAAAAACCCAAGCGCACCTTGAAGGCGTGAGCGGCCATAAGCCATCAATGATGATGGTGGTGATGCTGATCCTGCGGCTCATGAAATAAAACATGGGACCAGGCTCCCGCCAGCGTCCAAAGGCCGAAGAGGATATAGGCCAAAGCCATAAGCAGGCGAATGCGCGGGCGGCTCAACCAGGTTTTCAACACCGCGGCAAAGGCGCCGCTGGCCAGCAGTGCCGGCAAGGTGCCGACGCCGAAGGCCAGCATCACTGAAGCACCGCTGACCGGATCCGATTGGACCGCTGCGTAACCCAGGGCGGCGTATACCAGCCCGCAGGGCAACCACCCCCACACCATGCCCACCACCAGCGCCTTGGCAGGCGAATCCAGCGGCAGAAACCTGTCCCCCAAAGGCTTCAAAACCTTCCACAAAGCACTGCCGCCGCGCTCCAGCCAGAGCAGCCCGCGCCACCAATCGGCCAGATACAAGCCCATAGCGATCAGCAACAACCCCGCCAGGGTGCGCGCCAGGGGCCAGCCGGTGGCCGGCAGCAGGGTCACCAGAGCGGCCGCCAGTCCGCCGAACACCCCATAGCTGAGTATCCGCCCGGTGCTATAGGCCAGGTTCAACCGCCAGCGCGGCGCGTTCGCCGGCGTGGCGAAACTCAGGGCGGCCACTATGCCGCCGCACATGGCAAAGCAGTGGCCGGCGCCGAGCAGGCCCAGCAGAGCGGCCGCGGTGAGGCTTGGCAACAGGTCTGCCATCAGGGTTTTTCCTGGGAATCCTGGGAGGATAAGGGGGAGTCCTTCTGGGGCGCTGGGGGACGGTCCGATTCGTCAAACAGAATGCGCCGGCTCTCGGTTTCCAGGTCGTCGTATTGCCCGGACTTCACCGCCCAGAACAGCAGGGCTATCGCGATCCCCACCAATATCACGGCCAGGGGAATCAGCAGATAAAGACTGTCCATGAAGGCCTCCGGTCGGAAAAAGTGGGCATTGTAGGAGATTCGACAGCGGCGGGCAGGAAAACAACCTTCAGGCCCCATGTCCTGCTGACGCGGGCGGTGCCTTGGCCACCCGCAGCGAATTGAGCACCACCACCACGGAACTCGCCGACATGCCTATGGCGGCCAGCCAGGGGGGTACCCAGCCGGCGGCGGCCAGGGGTATGGCGCTCAGGTTGTAGACAATGGCCCAGGTCAGATTCTGCTTGATGGTATGTCGCACCCGGCGGGCGAGGCGCAAGGCGGCGGGGATCTGCAGCAGATCTTCGCCCAGCAGGACGCAATCCGCCTTGGTCTGCGCCAGGCGGGTGGCCGAGCCCATGGCGCAGGAGACATCCGCGCCGCTCAACACCGGCAGATCGTTGATGCCGTCCCCCACCATAAGAACGCGCTCCCCCGCCGCCTGCAGCGCCCGCACCTGCGCCAGCTTGCCGGCGGGCAGAAGACCGCCTTGCCATTGGCGGATACCCAGGGTGGCGGCCACTGCGGCCACGTTCTCCGGCCGGTCGCCGGAGAGCAGCAAGGGCTCGCATCCCATGACCCGCAACTGCTCTATGCAGGGCAGGCTGCTGTCCCGCAATCGGTCCTCCAGGCGAATCCAGCCCAGGGGGCGCTGGCCATCCGCCAGCAGCAGCCAGAGGCCGGCAGAGGGATAGTCCAGGGGCGACTGAGGCCAGGCATAGGTGGGCGTGCCGAATCTGTAGGTGACGCCCTGAATCTCACCGCTGACGCCGGCTCCGGTCTCCGCCGCGCGCGCGCTCACCTCCGCCGCGGGAATTCCGGCAAAGGCGCGGGCTATGGGGTGGCTGCTGCCCTGCTCCAGGGCCGCGGCCAGCTGTTGGATGCGCTCGGGCGGCATCTCCGTCAGGCAGCGGGTTTCCGCGATTTTCAAAGCGCCTTCCGTCAAAGTGCCGGTTTTGTCGAACACTACCCGCGTAACCCCGTGCAGGTTGTCGAACACCTGCCCGCCGGTGACCAGCACGCCCCACCGACGCAGACGCCCAATGGCCACAGTGAGCACAGTGGGAGTAGCAAGGCTGAGGGCACAGGGACAGGAGACCACCAGTACAGAGAGTGCAATCCAGAAGGCGCGGGCCGGATCCAGCCAATACCAGACGGTGCCACTCACGGCCGCCAGGGTCAGGACCGTGGCCACAAAGCGCGCGGCTATGAAATCCGCCAGGGCCACCTGACGCGGGCGCTGCTGCTCCGCTTGCTGCACCAGTTGCTCTATAGCGGCGAGCCGAGTGCTGCGCCCCAC
>Ga0065721_10004330_pt1 | contig 55273 bp, 39 predicted proteins | sample Mesricmetagenome_FD_59108 | JGI IMG/M metagenome (GOLD analysis project Ga0065721, IMG submission 59108) | Mesophilic microbial community from rice straw/compost enrichment Sample: eDNA_1 v2 (version 2) | ecosystem: Engineered > Solid waste > Grass > Composting > Bioreactor | place: USA: Davis... | reverse complement strand
ATACGTTGATTGTATTATTCACCACATCAGCCGTGATGTCAGCAGCCACGTCAACCGAAACTGTCAGCGTGATCGTGCCGTTCGGCGCTACCGCATCGGCAACCGTCAGCGTGAACTCACCGTCCGCGCCGATTGTACCCACCGTGCCGTTATCCGATGTGATGCCGCTGATGGTCTGACCGGCTGAGGCAACATCCTGCAGGTACAGTACCGTATTAGCGTTAATCGTCGAGCTGCCCATGTTGGTCAGCGTAACCGTATAGCTGAACGCCTCACCGGCGGTCGCAACCGCTGTGGTTCCATCCGTGGCTACCTTAACCACCGCACCCGGCTCATCAAAGCCGTAGTCGCGGTCTACAGGATAATCCGGTGTAGTGTCGGTGCCGTCGGGGTCCGGTAGACTTGTCGGATCCGTCACAGGATTATCGATCCAAATGTTTATCGTATTGTTTACTACATCCGCTTCGATAGCTGACTCTACGTCCGCCGTAACGGCCAGCGTGAATGTCGCGCCTTCAATAATATCTTCTGTAGCCGTAACGGTGAAGAAACCGTTGCCGTCTACCTCGCTCACGGAGACGTTTGCTGAGCCTGCAACGATGCCGCTCATGCTTTGACCATCAGACGGGTCATCCTGCAGGTACAGCACTGTACCGCTCAATATCGTGGATGGGCCACCGTTGGTAATGGTCACCGTATACTCAAATTCCTCTCCGGCTACAGCAACGGCATCCTCTCCTTCTGTCGCCGCTTTCAGCACATTATCGCCGCTGAAGTCATAATCCCGATCTACCGGAATCGGGTCCGTGTCATCGCTGTCGTCCGGCGTATCGGTGTCGGGATCCCTATCCGGACCCCAAACGTCGATGCCGTTGGCAACCTCAACCGGAGCATTAGCAGCAACATCGGCCGTTATCGTCAGTGTGATGGTTCCACCTACCGGAATTAAGGCGCTGGTGGTTACCGTCGCACTATTACCTGTTCCCGTTGCAGTAGCATTACCGCTGGTCACTTCATAACCTGTAATGGTCAACCCTTCACTTGGCCGCTCGTTCAACGGAATAAGTTTGCCTACCGCGATCGGCGCAGGGCCGTCATTGGTTATGGTTACCGTAAATGTCGTAGTTTCACCGGCTGTTACTCCATCGGCTTCGTCTGCGACTTTAGTGATGCTAAGGTTGTTCGGGATAATAAATGTCACCTCAGCCGGGCTACCGAGCGTAATAGGCTCTCCTTCAACGGTAGCCGTTACGCTGGCATCCCCCGCTATAGGACTGGTAAGCCGCAATACAGCCTCTCCATCCGCGTTGGTGGAAATAGTCTCCGTAATTTCCGTGCCGTCTACATTGATGATAGTAAATATCACTTCCTGGTTAGGCATCAGGTCACCATCCTGATTCCGCACGGTAGCAGTTACCTCGTTATAATCCACGCCATCCGCAAATGCATTATCCTTTGTAACTTCCAAAGAACTTTCCACAAATGACAAGCAGTATGGAACAATATGATAGACGCTTAGATTCGGAGCCACGCCGACACTCGCTAAATTGCTTAAGCGGAAAGCGATTTCATCGATATCTACATCCGGGATGACGGTAACGTTCGCCGGTTCGCTGGCATTCAAAAGGTCAACGATGTTCGCCTCAACGAAAGCCTGATCAAACGACTCACTGTAAACTTCTACGCCATCTAAATAGCCGATAACTTCCAGTGTTCCTAGGAGGGCAACATTAAGCGTGCCTCCGCCAACGTTCATTGTTATCTGAATGGGATCGCCTGCAGCTAGCACGCGATCAAACTGGACATTCTGTTGTATCGTGTTATTAAGGACACTTAACGTTCCCAGACTTAGCGTAGAAGCACTTGAAGTGTTTTCGTCAATCGCCCAGAATGCGTTTTGTACACCTGCACCGCCAAGGTTCAATGCATCAACATTTAACCCACTGCCTTCATAAGACGTCGAGAATGGTTCCGGACAAACCATTGTGGTCGGCGTATGGCACATACCATATACATCCAGGTGTCCCTCAGATGACAAAACGCCTAATAATGCAGTTGTATGATCTTCAAGCCTTACGGATTGATAGGACACTGTAGGCCTGATTTCAAGATAATACCTGCCTTTTGTATCCTGCACCAGCCGGATCTGGCCGTTGGCGTCTTCAAAAAGATCGTCGCTGCTTCCTGATACCACTTCGGTACCATTTTCATCTTTCACAATCACATTGAAGTAATGGTCGCCCAGTGCGACACCATTGAGCAGATCATTCACCGCTCCACCCAATGAGCCGGCAAGCAGCGCACTGAGTATCTCCTCTTCATATCCAATACGGATATATGACGACGTCCCTGCCGGAACCACCGCGCTGTAGCCTAATTCCACATGTCCGGAGTATGCTCCGATACCAGCCACCAGACCGGCATCTGACCGAATCGTCGCGTAGCTGTTATGGTTACCGTCCGTCAAGTTCTGGATATCGTCAACGTTCTCGGCGCCGTCTGCAATAACGTCCGCACAGGCTGAGAACGGAGAGGGTTCAAATTCCGGATCAGGGCAAGCGTCCGAAATCCGGTATACGCTGTACAACCGTACAGGGTTTCCAATGCCCAAGCCAACGACGGAACTTACTTCAAAACGGACACGGTCATATGTCACATCAACGCCCGGTTCAAATTCCACGTTTACCTTACCACCGGAATTAAGCAGGCCAAGCAAGTCTACCCCATTGATCAGCGCGTTTTGTAACGTGGCATCATAGACCTCATCATCGCCATTATACAGGTATACCCTATACGCACCCAAAAGATCAACATTCAATAGAGCCTGTGGAACCTGTATACGCAGCCTTACCTTATCCGTGCCGGTGGTCGTTACTTTCGTTTTGAAGTAAATATCCTGGTATATGGCAGCGCCGATAGAAGCGGTACCCAATGACAATGCCGCATAATTTGAAGTGTTTCCGTCGATCACATATTGCGGGTTGATTACGCCTGCCGGATTTGCACCTTCCAGCAGGTTCGCCGTTAATCCCGTACCGCCAAACGATGTGAATGTCGCCTGTTCACACGGATCAAATACCGTTTCCCGGCACATGCTATACACGTTCATTGTGGTTACCGCATCCAGTCCGGCTACAGCAGTGTTGCTCAATGTAATCCGTACGGATTGATATGGCTGATCCGCGGTGAAAGCAATGTAATAGCGTCCGAATTCGTCCCGTACAATACGGACGTCGTTACCGGTAAAGCCCCCTGCACTTGAATTGTCATCTAATGCTATCGGCTCACCATCAGCGTTCAGGACCTCAATCTCAAAATTATGACTACCGAATAACACGATATCGCCTACATCCGCTAAAACTGACCCAAGGCTGCCGCCTACCAAGGCATCAAGCAGCCCTTCTTGCGGCATATCGATCCGTATGTAAGACGTTTCGAGGGCGGGTACGGGCTGATCATAACCGAGTTCGATATATCCGTTGTATCCGCCGATACCCAAGGCTACGCCCGAACCGGCTGATATCGTGGCATAGGTATCGATATCACCATCAATTGCATTGTAGGCAAAATTGACGTGTTCGAAATCGCCTAATTCAACGCCACAGTCGGGGCCATTGAATGGGGATTCTGTGTTCGGATTGTTCGGGAGTGGGTTTGGATCCGGGCAATCGGCACCGAATCGCTTAATACTGTAAACCCGAAGCGGTGTGCTCAGTGCGCTGACATCAACCAGCGTACTGACACCTATGGCGACGCGATCAAATGCTTTACCGGGACCGATCGGGATCGTCACCACATTGTCGGTAGACAACAGTCCGAGGATATCCAATCCAGCTACCAGTCCATTTTGCAATCGCTGCTGATACACCAGCTCATCTCCGTTATATGCACGGATTTCAACATTATTCAATAACTCAACATTGAGCAGACTGCCATTCTGAAAGCCAATTTTAACCTTGAAATAGTCTGCCGGAGAAGACAACGTATGGAAATCTACAAACTGGAATGTGCTTGCACCAATGCCAGCTGTGCCTATACCGATTTCAGAATAGGTTTCATCACCTTCTACGGAAACGTCGTCGTCGTCAATTGCCAAGTGTGCGTTCGTAACCCCTGCATTGCCTAACCCCAGTAGGTCAAGACTGATACCGCTGGACTCCGAATAGGTGGCGAAAGCCTGTTCGCAGTCTTCAGCGCCGGTGGATACGCACGCGTGATAGACGTTCATCGTTGCGATTCCGGCCAAGCCCGCAGCCGCCGGATAGTGTTCCGTAATCCGAATGCGATCGTAATCCTGGCCGGGCGTTACGGCGACATAGTAGTGGCCGAATTTGTCTTGAACCACCTTAACCGGTTGATTGAGGAAGCCATTATTTGATGAGGCGGTCAGGAACGCAGGGTTATCCCCATTTTTTACTTCAACAGTGAAGTAATGTTGGCCGAAAAGCGCTCCACCGACTCCACCCAGCAAATCTCCTACACTACCATCCACTAATCCTCTTAGTATCTGGTCATCAAAATCAATACGTATATATGTCGTCGTTCCGCTGGTCTTTATTCCATCAAATCCTAATTCAATATGCCCGGTATAGTCGGCGATTCCTAAAACCAATCCCGAACCAGCCTCCAGGGTAGTATAGGTTCCGTTATGGCCGTCAACCGTATTATACGGGAAGTTGGCATTCTCAAAAGACAGTACGTTGTCCGCACAGTCTTTATTCGCATCGAGGAACATATGTCCGTCATCAACGGGAGCGGGTGCGCCCGGCTCGGGGCAGCTGGCTCCATAGCGCTTCACGTCATATAGATGAATCGGTGCACTCCCCAGAAGATTCAGATCGACCAGTGCGTTGTAGCCAATGGTCACCCGGTCAAATGCTGCTCCCGGGCCTATGTATATCGTTGCCGCTTCGCCGCTTTGCAGCAATCCAAGTACATCCACGCCATTAATCAGCCCCCCACTCAACCGTTTGGCATATACTTCCTGTGTGCCTGCGAAAGCCTTAATTTCTATATTCCCTAAAAGCCTGGCATTCAAAGCGGCTCCATTGCCTATACCCAACTTAATTTTCACGTAATCTTCGGGAGCCGAAAGTTCATCGTAGTAAATGGTTTGATAAAGCGAGCTCCCTATTCCAAGACCGATGCCTCCCACAGTGATTTGTGAATACGTGTTTTCATCGTCATCTATCGCATTACCTAATGCCGATGTTATGTTACTGTCATCGGGCAATAGACTAAGATCCAGCCCTTGCCCGTCGAACGACGTAAATTGCGCCTGCAAACAATCAATAGCGTCGTCGTAATAAAAGGCGCTGTATACGTCCAGGGTATAGGTAGCACCAAGCCCAAGCAAGGAAATTGATCGATTGGTTATTCGTAACCGATCATATGTATCTGCAGGCCGAATTGCCAAATGATAATTACCGCTTCCATCAACCACTAAACGTACGCGATCGGTATCAAAACCGTCGGTACTATTCCTGGTCAATAATACGTCCGTACCGTTCAAAGCCTGGATTTCTATTTGTTGTCGTCCCAACAATACGGCACCAAGCACGTCACCAAGTAAATCCCCCAAGCTTCCACCCAACAGCGCGCCCATCAGGTCGCTAGCACCACCAATTCTTACGTAGGACCACGAATCCGCCGGTAGTGTTGTAGGAAAAACGAGCTCGAGCGCTCCCTCATAAGCTCCGCCGCCTAATGCGACACCGGGGCTGGCGCGTACGACAGCATATAGGTCGTCATCATTAAGCGCATTTTCCGGTTCAACAACTGAACGGCGGTCACTTCCCCAAACGGTAGGTCGATCGCCACTAATGACAATGGCATCATTCGCCAGTGTCTTCGTCTGCCCCATCAGCTCCCCAAAAGGAGAAAGCAATGCCACAGTAAGGATAAGACAAGTGATAAGAAAACGCGAAAACAAAGATTTCGGATTGGTAGATGATGCTTCCATACGGTGTGAGTTTATGCGAAAAATGTTTCTCAAATAGGTCATCGACTTTTTATGGCGTAAAGTAAGACGCTGTTTTTCAATGGGTCCCGCAACTTTTATGGGGATAAGCCGAACACACTCAATTTCCAACTGCTCAGCCTTCCCAAAATCGGTATGGTTATTGCCTTAATTTATTAGGTAGATGTTTTTTTAGACATTTCCGGAGGGCGCAACGCCTTTCGGAAGTGTCTTGTTTTAATAAACAGTCCACTAACCATTCCTTCACAAAGATAGTCCTGCCTTGGACGCAAACCTTTGTTCACTGCATTCATTTTATTTTGGTTCGTTCATTTTGTTCACGTGTTTTCAAACGCGATATAATGCTATACGCGGTTATGAATATTGCTTAAGTTTGTGGGGAGCGAGCTGATGGCGCCAAACGTATTCAGGTTGTTCATGACCAATTAAAAGGATTAGTATGAAAATTGTATATTTGAAAACATTTATCGAAAACTACCGAAAGAAAGACATCATGACCGAAAGAAAGACATCATGAAAAAAAGATACACAAAACCAACCTAGGCCTGGCAACACCTATGTTACTACCTCGTCAGATATAACAGAAATGCATCCGACGGGACGCTAGACCTTTATTTGTCTCTTGTTTAAACGATTGGGTTATTGCTTATACATCTACCATCCCATGAAAACATATTTACAGGCTTATCTCGATAAGCTGAAGTCGCTTGTTTTGGTGAAATCTGAAATAGCACAGATTGTACCGGCTGATTGTTATCGGCTGGCGTTGGAAATTAAATCGATGACCCATAAAAGCGTAAGTGAGACGACGCTTAAACGGGTATTTGGTTTTGCTTCTTCCGTTCATCAGCCGTCAATTTATACACTAAACGCTCTGGCTGAGTATTGCGGTTTCGCCAGCTGGAACGATTTTTATACCTGTATGGAGCAGGACAAGCTTGAGAGGTCGCAGCAAAGAACGTGGGCAGAGATATCCCTTAATGCTACCAAAATAAGCTTGTTCAACATCCAGAGCAATAAACATAAGTGCGGCATCCCATACCACTTGACCATTGACAGACAACATATGCGGGTCTTTATCGACCGTTTCCATGAAAGCGGTGCCACCATTGGCATCCTCAGCGGTGGCGTTGGCCACGGAAAGACCATCGCCGTGTCCCGTTGGGTGGAAAATCGTGTTTGCCAGAATGAAAAACCCGACCATGACATTTATCTATTTACTAATACGCTTGCACTGCTGCAAGCGAGTGCTTTCGGGTACCACAGCAATCGCTGGTTGGCGCACCTATTGGGATTCGACTCGAGCGATCTGCTCGATATGTTCATGGAAACGCATCACGAGAGCGCTCCGGGAAACTTCTACCTAATTATCGATGAACTGCATACCGATTTGGTGGCTGAACGGCAGTTCCATATTGTGATCACACAGTTTATTGAAATGGTCCGCCATTTTGCTAAATACAAATGGTTCCGTATGGTGCTAATATTACGTACGGCTACTTTATTTAAATACGAAAGCCTATTTAAAGATACTATCATTAATCCTCAATGGTTCTCGATGTTCAGTGGCACAATGGGTAACCAGTCAGCTAACCTACCGGCATTCACGGATATGGAATTACACCAGCTTATCGGGAAGATCAAAGGGAAGACGGAGCCTTGCCGATTGCCTCGGCCAACAGGAAAAAGACTGATCCACACACCGCTGTTTTTCCAATATTACTATGAACTGCAGGGCGAAAATCTGGAGCTTGATAAGCTGAGCAGCTTCGACGAACACATGATTATCGCCCGCTATCTGAAAAAAAAGGTTTTCAACGGCATTAACACCGTCTCCAAACAGGTGCTGATGGGTGAGCTGGCACCGTTGATCGAAGAGAGAAATGGAATTGTTCAGATCAGTAAGAAACAGGCCCATTCGGTAATCAAACAGCACCGTTCGGCTTATAACGACCTGATTTACGCGGGACTGGTCTATGAAGTGAATAGCGAAACTGAGATCAGGAACCAAGTCTCGATCCAATTTCAATCAACCATGATTGCCGCATATATGATGGCGGTTCAACTGTTTAACGGAGAACAGCATGCTGCACCGGACCTGATTCCGCTGATGGACCAATCAAGGGTGGCCAATAGAACAAAAATTGAACAACTCAAATGGCTTTTACTGTTCTATATCGAATCAGGTGATTTACGGCTTGCCGACGAGATCGGCAACATCCCTTTTATCAAGGAGAATAGGTTCGAAATTGTTGCTTTTATCTGTGATGGTCTCGACAAGTTAAGCAAGAGTCTGTCGCCGTCAGTCCGGAATGAAATCAACCGCAGGCTGTATAAGAGCCCGTTCATCGAGTATACACTTAACTACACTTGCTTCGAGATAGAATATGAATCAAACGTCGCAAAACTTCTTGCATTCGACCTTTCAGAGCTTCATGAAATCATCCTGCGGAGCAAGCTTGCTGTCATAGCCCTACTGAAATGGGAGGAGGATGCCCTACTGAGGCAGCTTGAAGCACTCTCGCTGAAATCGCCTGATTCATATGCGGATTTTATAATCAACCCTTTAAATGCGCTGTCATTTCTTTACCAATATTTTAAAAGCGGTGTTACAGGGGAAGTGGAGCAAGAGCTGAATATGATCCCGCATCGTCTCCCCCGCACAGGCTCTCTGCCCGGCGACCAGCTGTTTGATTTGTTGATCTACCTCTGGGTAAAAGTATCAGGAAACGAAAAGACGGCTTGGCGTTACCGAGACTTTATGCGGCTTAAGCTGGAACGTATCAATACAGTGGGCACGTTCGAGGCGGATTTCACCTCATTAGTGTATGCCTTCTATCTACTGGAGTGCGGGGACACCGAAGCGGCGGTCAGGTATGCGTCTCAAGGGAGTCCGGCCTCAATGAACCGTACAGCCTACCGTCTCCTCTATATTATTTTTACTATTCAAGCGGGAAAATTGAGCGGTAGTGAAGACCTCAGAACGCTTGGACAAAGGGCGATTTCTATCTGCGAAACCTATGGTTTCAAACTGCTCGAGGCTTTCTGCCGCATACTGATCCTTGATGAGGTTCCGAAGGATGAGCAAGCGCAACACATCAACAACTTGAAATTCCAGTTTGCGGCTTTCGGCTATACCATGGGATTGGAAGTACGGTCACGGAAATATGGCTAGAGGCGTAACAACTGCGGTCAGTGTCAATAGGGCAGCCTAAGCTTGTTGAATACAAAATGCCAAAGCCAGATCGGTCCCAGTGTAATTAGTCTAAGAAACCCCTTTACTGTTAAAGGAGGGCGCTCCAACCTTTGCCCTAAGCTCAGCGCGGCGAGCGAAACAAGCAATAACAATGCGCATATAGACCACACCGGTGGGCCGCCTCCTTGCTCCAGGTACTCGAGTTGCACAATCAAAAAGCTGAAAATACCAACGGTCAGTAACACGGCGTAAGATAAAGTGGGCGCAAGCCTAAGGTAATAGTAAACCATGGCAGCGATAAAGAACGATCCCCAATTTACAAACGTATCGTATCCGAGCCGCTTCAGAAAACCGATCTCCGGAAAAGGAATCATCCATATCATTCCGAGTACGGCAAAGGAAAATACCGGTATGAATAGGTATTGAATAATCCTGTTCACAGGGTGCCGTGAGTGATCATTCAATACCTCGAAGTAACTATCAACCTCCCGCCTTGGTTCAGCCTGCGGCTTCTTCTGCTTACTTTTATTTCTGGCCATCAGTTCGCGACAGTCTTCCTCCTACCCTACTTTGCGTAAGAAACAGACCGGGTTTCCCGTATTACGGTCACCTTAATCTGGCCGGGGTAGGTCATTTCAGTCTGGATACGTGTGGATATGTCGGCGGCCAGCAGTTCAGCCTGTGCATCGGAGACCCGTTCGCTCTGAACAACTACGCGCAGTTCCCTTCCGGCTTGTATGGCAAAAGTCTTTTCAACGCCTGGATAGGACAGCGCCAATTCCTCCAGCTCTTTGAGGCGTTTGATATAGTTCTCTACTACCTCACGCCTTGCGCCTGGCCGGGCACCGGATATGGCGTCGCAGGCTTGGACAATGGGTGAAATCAAAGAAGTCATCTCGATTTCATCATGGTGAGCACCGATCGCATTGCAAACATCAGGATGCTCCTTGTATTTCTCCGCTAGCTGCATTCCGAGGATGGCGTGAGGAAGCTCGGGGTTATCGTCAGGCACCTTTCCGATATCGTGCAGCAGCCCCGCCCTTTTGGCGTGTTTGACATTGAGCCCAAGTTCAGCAGCCATCGTTGCCGCGAAATTCGCCACCTCCCTGGAGTGCTGTAACAGGTTTTGCCCATAGGAAGAACGGTAGCGCATCCTGCCTACCATGCGGATCAGTTCAGGGTGCAGGCCATGGATTCCCAGGTCGATCACCGTCCGTTCGCCGATCTCAACGATTTCATCCTCGATCTGCGTTTTGGTCTTGGCCACTACCTCTTCAATGCGTGCTGGATGTATCCGTCCATCGGTCACCAAACGGTGCAAAGCCAATCGGGCGATCTCCCGTCTTACAGGATCAAAGCCCGACAATATAATAGCTTCAGGAGTATCATCTACGATGATTTCAACGCCGGTTGCGGCTTCAAGCGCCCGGATGTTGCGTCCCTCCCGACCGATGATACGCCCCTTGATTTCATCATTTTCGATATTGAAAATAGAAACCGTGTTTTCAATGGCGCTCTCGGTGGCTGTGCGCTGTATAGTTTGTATAACCACCTTCTTCGCCTCTTTTGTAGCGGTAAGTTTAGCTTCGTCCACGATGTCCTTGATCTGGATAACCGCCTTGGATCTGGCCTCTTCCCTGAGGTTCTCAATAAGCTGGTTTTTTGCTTCCTCGGCAGAAAGCCCCGCAATGGTCTCAAGCTGCTTGATATGCTGCGTTTTAAGTTGCTCTACCTCTTCCTGCTTTTTCTCGTTCAGTTCCGTCAATCGTTCGAGATTCTTGCGCACATTCTCAACTTCCTGCTTCTCCCGGTTAAGGTTTTCAAGTTTCTGGTTGACCGATTGTTCCTTTTGCCTGATACTGTTTTCCCGCTGATTCAGCGTATTGTTCCGCTGGCTGGTTTCCTTTTCATGCTCAGCTTTAAGCTGGAGGAATTTTTCCTTTGCCTCCAGCAGTTTCTGCTTCTTTAAGTGTTCTCCGGCCTGCTCTGCTTCTTTAAGTATCTTTTTGGCCTTATTCTGTGCCGCCACCTCCTGCTTTTTAAACAAAAACCGCAATGCAAAACGGCCGACCACGATTCCCACAATGAAAGCTAAAAGGATGTATATGATATCCATATGATTTGTTAAGTTAACGTTATGTTTATTTCAGTATAAAAAAAAACCGCAATTAAATTAATCAGGCTTCATGTATTATAAACTTCCTTACACAGGTTTAGCGTATTGATCCTGACCAGATGGCGTTAGCAAAATGGCCTACATCTCGTTTACGCTTGTGATATTGAAGCGTTAAGTTTAAAATAGTGAAACCCGAATTTAACTGCGGTAAATTCGTTTTTATCAAGCTCTATTGAAAGAACGTCTATTTGTTAAAGAACTCCGTAAGCATGCTGTCAAGTTCGTTCACAGCCTTTACGATGCCCACTTCATCAGCACTCGACCGCCGTTCGGCTTTAAGCATTCCCGTCGCATAATGAAGCACGCACATCGATAGTAAATCCTGTTTGTCTCTTACAGCATAGTTCTCCTGAAATTCTTTAATCCGATCGTTTATCGACTTTGCCGCTCGCCGGATAACCTCTTCTTCCTCCATATCTACCCGCAATGGATAAATCCGGTCCGCGATGTTTATTTTTATGGAAATTTCTCCCATGTTTGAGCTAATTCACTATGCGTCACTCACCCGCCCATTTACCTGAGCAATTCAATACACTTGTCTATTTCCCGCACAAAATCGTTAATTTTTTGCTTTGTGTCAAGTATTTTTTCATTTATTCCCGCTTTATCGACTTCCACTTCCTCCAGGGACCGCGCCACCGCAAGTGCTTTAAGCTTCTCTTCCAGTTGTTTAGTTTTATCCACGCTCGTATCCAGCGCTACCTTCACCGACTGCAGTTCCAGCTTCAGCATGTCATTCTCCTCTTGCAGGGAGACACACAAATCCAATAACCTGCGCGTGTTCGCTACTACGTTATCCAACTGTGTCGCTATCGATGACATGTCAATCCGGGTTACGAAGTCCTTACTTCCGCTCCTGTTTCTTTTTCAAAGTTATAAATTAATTTCTTAACCAAGGCATCAATCTGCTTGTCGTTAAGCGTCTTGTCCTCATCCTGTAATGTAAACGACAGCGCGTAAGACTTTTTCCCGGGCGGCAATTTGTCCCCCCGGTATACATCGAATACATTAACCGCTTTGAGCAATTTCCGGTCGGTCTTTTCAGCTATAGTCTTCAAGGCACCGAAACTTACCGTGGTATCAACCAACAGGGAAAGATCCCGTCGTACAGCCGGGAATTTTGACACTTCGCGATAAGTTATTTTATTTTTTCTGATGGCCTTCAATATCAATCCCCAGTCAAAGTCCGCGAAAAACACTTCCCCATCCACATCTGTCTTCCGCAAATGATCCCGCTTAACGGCTCCGAATGAAACCAGGTATTTCCCATTCAGACTGTAAGTCAGCCCATATTGATAGTGCAGTTCAGGTGCATCTCCGATCTGCAACCCGGAGATGCCGAGACGTCGCAGAACCGCCTCAACAGCTGCTTTAATATGGAAGAACGACACCGGTTCGTCTGTGTGATTCCATTGCTCGGGCAGTTGTTTACCTGTCATGACCAGTGATAACCGATACGATTCTGCGTATCCATCACCCGTTGTGCGGTAAGTGGTACCGAATTCGAAGAACTTGAGATTTTCCTGCCTGCGCCGTTGATTGTAGGCAACTGCCTCAAGTGCTGAAAACAACAAGTTTTGCCGCATGGTATCCAAATCTGAACTCAGCGGATTCAGGATTTTCACCGCCGTTTCCGGATCATCCGCGTAATCGATTCTGGTCAAGGAATTGCATAATATCTCGCGGAAACCGTTGGCGATGAGCAGATCCGATAACTGGTTCTGTACAACTTCCTTATCAGGTTTGGGCGAGGGAGAGAGCGACGCTTTAATCTGCCGTTTGATCTCAACATTGTTGTATCCATATATACGGAGCACTTCCTCCACGATATCGACTTCTCTTGTCACATCTACCTTATACGGTGGTACCTCAACGGTCAGAGCGGCGTCTGTCTCCTTACGTATTTTAATCCCTAAGGATGCAATAATTGCCTTTATTTCATGTTCAGGGATGTGTTTTCCGATTATGCGTTGCACCTGGGCAAACCTTACGTCGAAAACGAAAGGTCCAATGGGTGCGGGATAATAATCGGAGACGGAAGTGGAGACCTCCCCTCCCGCTACCTGCGTAATGAGTATAGCAGCGCGCTTGAGAGCTGTTAACGTCATATCGGGGTCGACGCCCCGCTCAAACCGGAACGACGCGTCTGTTTTAAGCCCATGTCTTTTGGACGTCTTACGGACCGATACCGGGTCAAAATAAGCACTTTCCAAAAAGACCCGGGTCGTGCCATCGGTTACTCCGGACTGCTGCCCCCCAAACACGCCGGCTATGCACATAGGTTTTTCAGCATCACAGATCATCAGATCTTCGTCATACAGCTTGCGTACTACTCCATCCAGCGTTACAAATGATTCGTCAGCGTTTGCACGCCGTACCACTACGCGGCCTCCGGATATCCGGTCAGCATCAAATGCATGCAGAGGGTGCCCCAGTTCATGCAACACATAGTTTGTTACATCGACCACGTTGTTTATCGGTCTTACGCCGATGGCATTCAAGCGCTCCTTGAGCCATTCCGGCGACTCCTTTACCTGTATTCCACTGATGCTTACGGAGGTATAACGCGGACAGGCATCCGGGGCCTCTACCTCAACGGTTATCGGCTTCCCACTCGTACCTTCTTTGAACGCCGAAATATCCGGCAATCGGTAGCCGGTACGCAGGAGGGCCGCTACATCCCGCGCGACGCCGAGATGCGACGCAGCGTCTGCCCTGTTGGGAGTAAGGCCGATTTCAAATACGTAGTCGTCTTTAATTCCAAAATAATCCTTCGCTAACATGCCTACCGGGGCATCCTCTGCGAGCACCATGATTCCGTCATGCGACCGACCCAGACCAATCTCATCTTCTGCACAGATCATGCCTTCGGAAACCTCTCCCCGGATTTTTGACTTATTGATTTTAAAAGGATCTCCGTCTACCGGATAAACAGTGGTGCCTACGGTCGCAACAACCACCCGCTGATCAGCGGCCACATTGGGCGCCCCGCAAACGATGTGAAGCAACTCTCCGGAGCCTACATCTACGGTGGTTATGCGTAACCGGTCCGCGTTGGGATGCTGCGCGCAGGTTTTTACCTCACCTATCACGAGACCTTCAAGCCCCCCGGGTATGCTCTGCACCTTTTCGAGGGCTTCCACCTCAAGGCCGATATCCGTAAGAATAGCCGAAAGTTCCTCCGGCGTTTTGTCAGTCTGAATAAAATCTTTAAGCCAATTATATGATATAGTCATGCCCGAATCCGGAATTTCTGCAAAGATGAACTTTTTTTCTTGTTTCTCAAATTTGCAGCGGGCTATATGGCCTATAACACACCGTCCTCCAGCATACCGTCATCACGGAAACTGTAATAACTTTTGTTCGTAAAAATCAAATGATCATTAACAACCAAATCACATGCCTCCGCAGCCTCAACCAATTTTTTCGTCAAACTGATGTCCGGATTGCTGGGGCGCAGAGTACCTGAAGGGTGGTTATGGGTCAAGACAATCCCACGGGCGTTGTGCTCCAATGCGCCACGGAGGATCTGCCTCACGTCTACCGGGGTAAACGAAACACCCCCTCTTCCCACGTTTTGTTTAGCGATCAGCCTGCAACCGCCCCCAAGGAACAACACCCAAAATTCCTCGTGCGGTAAATCTTTGTAGATGTGGTCAAGGTATTCGTAAACGCGCCTGCTTGAGTTCAGGATGGGACGTGCCGCTTCTCTCTGCCGCTTCCGTCTCCTGCTAAGCTCCAAGGCAGCCACAATGCTGACCGCCTTCGCTACACCGATGCCTTTATAGCGGCTCAGTTCAGAAACCGACAGACGGCTTACGTCATTCAGGTTATTCCCGCAGTCATGGAGAACTCTCCTGCAAAGTTCAACAGCCGTTTCCTCAGTAGATCCGCTTCCTATCAGGATTGCCAGCAATTCTGCATCAGTAAGCGCTCTACGGCCTTGTACAAGTAATTTTTCCCGCGGGCGATCTTGCTCTGCCCACGACTTGATCGTTACTCTTTTTAGCAAGTTGTCCATTTTATTTTTACTAATTTTAATTGCAAACAGTCTCAAAAATAAAAACAATTCAGATGCAAACAAATAATATTACTATTTTTTTTAGTTAAATCAATCAGGTTTTCTGTGTTGATAGGTAAACACTATCTTTGCGACCAATTCAAGAAGACATGAGCAAAGCAATCATTAAGACCGAAAAAGGCGACATGACAGTCCATTTTTATGACGCCGATGCACCAGGAACTGTAGCTAACTTCCTTAAGCTTGCGAAATCCGGCTTCTATGACGGGGTGACGTTTCACCGGGTGATACCTGACTTCGTGATCCAGGGCGGTGACCCTACCGGCACCGGTGCGGGCGGTCCGGGATACTCCATCAAGTGCGAGCTGGATGGCGGCAACCAATACCATGACCGGGGCGTTCTTTCCATGGCACACCGAGGACGGGATACAGGCGGTTCCCAATTCTTCATCTGCCACAGCCGCAATAACACAGCCCACCTTGACGGCCATCACACGTGCTTCGGAAGGGTTGTGGAAAACGTGGATGTCATTGACGACATCCGTCAGGGCGACAAGATTTTAGGCATTGACATTATTGAAGAGTAGAGAATGAATCTAAAAGCACTGGTAGCGGTTACGGGCAAGCCCGGACTGTTTAAATTGATCGGACAAAACAAGGGCGGCTTCGTCTTGGAAAGCCTCGATGCACAACGAACCAAAACGGTGGTAAATTTAGCGACCACCAGACTGGCAACATTGGAAGACATTACGGTTTATGGGGAGGATGACGAACTGAAACTGATCGACATCCTGGAGCGCATGAAGGAGAAAGGTGCAGTCCCTGATCCGAAAGCGGACGGAACGACATTACGGAACTTCTTCAGGGAAGTCGCCCCTGGCCATGACGAACAGCGGGTATACACGTCAGATATTAAAAAGATCGTAAACTGGTATAATATCATCAAAGAGCTACCCCTTTTTGATGAAGAAGCGGCGCAGAACACCGACGTTTCCGAATAAAGCTTCCACCGATATAGCCACACATTAAGATGTGGCTATATTATTATTCTTATATCAGCAGTCAGAACAGAAAAATGATGGCAGCCACGAGCGCCAAACCGATGACCACCATAATCCAAAATAATCTGCTCTCGCGGGAAGTGTCGGCTCCCTTGTACTGGTAATTTCTTTTCGGAATTTTCATATTGCAATATAGTTTAACAACTACTGGACTACATTGTTTGGATGATAAAACCCTGTCATTTCCATAAATGCCGGAAACCTATTCGTGATGGTACGGTTCACCCTTTAAAATGGTGAATGCCCTATATAGCTGCTCCACAAAAAACAGTCGTACCATCTGATGGGAGAATGTCATCTTGGACAAAGAAACCTTCCCGTTGGCGCGCTGATAGAGCGTATCATCAAATCCGTAAGGCCCACCGACAACAAATACGATGTGCTGGGTACTGCGTATCATCAGGGTGTTGAGATATTCGGCGAATTCCATGGATCGAAATACTTTCCCCTTCTCATCAAGTAAAATAACATGGTCGGTTGTCGCTAACTGCTTCATTACAGCTGCCGCCTCCCTGCTCTTCTGCTCGTCCGCCCGCAGATGTTTACTGTTCCTGATGTCCGGAACGATTACTGTCTTAAATGGGACATAATGCCCCAACCTGCGTTCGAACTTCTCGATCAGCGCAGCTAGGTAACTGTCGTCTGTTTTACCGATGCACATCAATGTTACGCGCATTCAGCAAATCAACGGAAAAAATCGGCACTAACAAACAATCCGGATCATTTTGGCACCTAATTTGTTTTTAGCCAGTCATTTTAACCTTAATTCAATCGTAATGAAAAGAACATTACCCCTACTCTGTTTGTTTTTACTCCTTGCCTGGGGCGCGCGGTCGCAAGAAAGCACCGACACAACATGGCGGATTTCAGGAGAAAACACCTTATTACTGAACCAAAGCTCATTTTCAAATTGGGCAGCAGGCGGCATCAATTCATTCGCCGCAAACCTTATCTTCAACTACGACTTCAACTACAAGAAAGACCGTTGGAGCTGGGATAACAAGGTAATAGCGGCCTATGGACTGACTAAGCAAAAGGAGATCGGGTGGCGAAAAAATGATGACCGAATCGTTTTAAACAGCCTGCTTGGCTATCAAGCAGCGGAAAGATGGCTGTACACCTTTTACATGAACTTCAATACGCAGTTTGCTGACGGATATCAGTACGATGCAGACAACAATCGAACGCTGATCTCTGCGTCTTTTGCTCCTGCGTACCTTAGCTTCGGCCCCGGTTTCGCCTATAAGGAGTCAGACAACTTCAGATTCAACCTCTCGCCCGCCGCAGCCCGCTTCATCTTTGTTACCCATGACTCATTGTCAAATGCGGGCGCCTTCGGCGTTGACCCAGGTGCAACCTCCCGCTTTGAATTCGGTGCGTCGTTCGATGCTTACTATAAGGTAGACGTTATGGAGAACATCAGCGTTGAAAACATCCTCAAACTGTACTCGAACTACCTGGAAGATCCGCAAAACGTGGACGTGGATTACACGTTTAATCTTTTCATGAAGGTAAATGACTACATCAGCGTCAACGGAGGCGTACAGTTGATCTATGATGACAATACGCTTATCCCCAGAATGGAAGACGGAGCGTTTGTTCCGAATTCGGCACGCCCTACTCTCCAGGTCCGTCAGGTTTTGGGTGCGGGGATCACATACAAGTTTTAAAACACAATATCCCTTAAAAGAAAAAGCGTCCCGGGGCCGATAAGCTGGGACGCTTTTTCCTTTTTTGTTATAATTCATTCTTCAGTTGCTTCGCGTTCGATAATTACAAAAACATCCTCATTTTCCTTTTTCATTTTGTACTTTTCGCGCGCCAGACGCTGTAATTCCTGGGGATTGTTATTTAGGTTATGGAGCGTTGTCGTGACCCGCTCCGTTTCTTTGGTGTAGAATGCTTTTTCGGCTTGTAGCCCTTTCAGCTGGCTGTAATAGCCGTACTGTGTAGCGAAATCATGGCGGTCAAAAAAGAGCATCCAAACCAGAAAAGCCACCGAAGCAATCACGTACTTATTTCTGATGACCGCTATGAATCTTTCCATGTATACAAAATAGCCAAAAAATATCCATAATTGCAAACAGAAAAGGGAACCCATAAAGAGCCCCCCTTTCTACGTCTACCTAAATCAGTTATCTTGCGTACTTAAAACTTTTGCCAAGAAACCGCGCGTTACCACCCAGCTCCTCCTCGATACGGAGCAACTGATTGTATTTCGCTATCCTGTCGGAACGGGAGGCCGATCCTGTCTTAATCTGTCCCGTGTTAAGCGCTACGGCAAGGTCAGCGATCGTATAGTCCTCGGTTTCACCACTGCGATGACTCATTACCGAAGTATAGCCGTTTGTTTGGGCCAGCGAAACAGCATTGATGGTCTCGGTCAGCGACCCGATCTGGTTCACCTTTACCAAAATGGAGTTTGCCGTTTTGGTATCGATACCTTGCTGCAAACGCTTCGTGTTAGTCACAAACAGATCATCTCCTACCAACTGAACAGTCGCTCCGATTTTATCGGTCAATAGCTTCCAACCGGTCCAATCATCTTCTGCCATACCGTCCTCAATGGAAATAATCGGGTATTTGCCGGTCAGTTCCGCCAGGTAAGCGGCTTGTTCCTCGCTGCTGCGCACGGCTCCTTTGTCACCCTCGAATTTGGTGTAATCATACTTGCCGTCCTTGTAGAACTCCGATGAGGCGCAATCTAATGCGAGGTAGATATCGTCACCCGGTTTATACCCAGCTGTCTCAATGGCTTTGAGAATGGTCTCGATCGCGTCTTCCGTTCCGTCAAAAGTAGGTGCAAATCCGCCTTCATCGCCTACAGCGGTAGAGAGGCCACGGTCATGCAGGATTTTCTTAAGATTGTGAAACACCTCTGTTCCCCACCGGAGTGCCTCGGAAAACGAAGGTGCGCCTGCGGGCATAATCATGAATTCCTGAAAAGCGATGGGAGCATCCGAGTGCGATCCACCATTAATGATATTCATCATCGGGATGGGAAGCGTATTCGCGTTCACACCACCGATATAACGATACAGTGGCTGTCTGCTTTCCTGTGCGGCCGCCTTGGCTACCGCTAAAGACACACCCAATATGGCGTTCGCGCCGAGGTTACCCTTATTTTCCGTCCCATCCAGTTCAATCATCACCTTATCGATGGCGTTCTGCTCAAACACATCGATTCCCTGCAGTGCATTGGCGATCTTAGTGTTGACGTTTTCAACAGCCTTCAATACACCTTTGCCAAGATATTTCGATTTATCGCCATCCCGCAGTTCAACTGCTTCATGCACACCCGTTGAAGCGCCTGACGGAACGGCCGCACGGCCCACAAAACCATTTTCGGTAGTTACATCTACCTCTACTGTAGGATTACCGCGCGAATCCAGTACCTGCCGCGCATGTACATCGATGATTAAACTCATGTATTTTTTCAATTTTAAGGTTAACGTTCGCTAATCTCAGCCGCATTTGCTTAGTGTAGGTCATACACATTACTTATGCTTGCCAAATTTAAGCAAATTTGCCCGAGAACAAAGAATTAATTCAACACCAATTCGCCATGCTCCATCAGCTGCACGAACTCATCAAACAAATACCGAGAATCATGAGGACCGGGCGAAGATTCCGGGTGATACTGTACGGAAAATGCTTTCTTACCTTTCACCCGTATGCCTTCAATGGATTGATCGTTAAGGTTTACGTGTGTAATCTCTACTTTGTCCGACTGCTGAATATCCTCCGCTACCACCCCGAAACCGTGGTTCTGGCTGGTAATCTCACATCTATTGGCAATAACGTTTTTAACCGGATGGTTAATTCCCCTATGACCATTGAACATCTTTTTGGTCCTGATATCATTGGCCAGCGCCAGCAGTTGGTGCCCCAGACAGATACCGAAAAGCGGCTTGTCAGCTTCAAGGATCTCCTTCACCGTCTGTATGGCATAATCCATCGCAGCCGGGTCACCGGGCCCATTTGAAATGAAATAACCGTCAGGAGACCAGGCTTCCATCTCCGCAAACGTAGTCTTGGCAGGAAAAATCTTCGCATAAACCTTCCGAGCGTCAAAGTTGCGGAGAATATTCTTTTTGATACCAAGATCAAGCACAGCTACGCGAAGCGGTGCGTCCTCATTACCATAAAAGTAAGGGCTTTCTGTTGTGACTTTAGTGGATAATTCGAGACCCGCCATTGATGGAACGTTTTGCAATAGTTCCTTTAGCTCTTCTACATCAAGTGTTTCAGAAGAAATAATGGCGTTCATTGCCCCCTTATTCCGGATATGACGCACTAAAGACCGGGTATCTATATCAGAAATACCCACCAGATTACCGTCTTCAAAATAAGTTTGGATTGAAGAATCGGCAAGCTTACGGCTGTAGTTGACGCTGTAGTTCTTGCAAACCAAACCGGCAATCTGTATCTTATTGGATTCCGACTCAGTAGTGGCAACCCCGTAGTTGCCGATATGGGCATTGGTGGTTACCATGATCTGTCCGAAATATGACGGATCCGTAAAAATTTCCTGATAGCCCGTGGTTCCAGTGTTGAAACAAATCTCCCCGGCGGTAGTGCCAATCTTTCCGGCAGCCTTCCCATGGTAGACTGTGCCGTCTTCCAGTAACAGTATCGCTGGCAGTTTGCTGTAATTAGTCATTCGCTCTTATTGTAATTTTGTTGTTTGTATTCGTATGCAGTCCCCATGTAATATACGCCCATAAAAAAAGCCCTCAACGGGCCAAAATGGTCAAAAAAACAAGGCTTGTCGGAAACATTTCCGGGTTTTGGGGATTTCGTCCTGAAGTAATGCACTCCAAATTTCACGAGGGACAAAGGTAAGGATTTTTGTGGAATTATCCCACGATGATTTTTATTTTCTGGAAGACGAAAAAAAGCGCTCGTGCCAGTATGGAAAATCCTGCCAACAGAGCGGCTATGGAAATGATACCTGTTGCCATCACTTGCTCGTGGTGTCAGCCGGAGCTGCGTCTGGTAAACCACATGAACAAAATGAACGGAATCGCTGCCCGTGCCGCATCTTACCTTTGTTTAAGGGACTGCCAGTATTTACATCTACTTACAATTCCCACGAATTAATATGCATCCCACTTGCACATGCCCCAGTTTGTCTCCATTGCGGCTTACGGCTGTTCTCCTGCTGCTACTCGGCGCGGCGAAGGAGGGGTACGGGCAACGGGTTTATGCAACTATCGCAACCAGGACCCCGGCAACGAATCAGACCGGCATTACGATATCAAACCACGCCAATGCACAGAGCCCTGACGGAACAACAGAGCCTTCAGCTGGACCAGCCCGTATTGAGGTAATTGGGCCGATAGGCAGTACCCGCTCAGGTTATATACAACTGCAGTTTTCCAGTACCATACCTCAAAACAGCACTGTTTTTTTGCGTGTAGCCAATGAATCGACATCGGGGACGGGAAGCATCGCGGTGACCGCGCGCAGCAACGATACCCAAGTTACCGCCTCCACTACAAAGTTCATTACCATCAACGGACAGGAATTGTATGCCGTAAACGTGTCCGGCGGATCTATCAATGGAGTGCGCATTACGGCAAATGGACCTCTTCTGGGAAGTGCGGCAGTTTCCGTCTACTACGCCTTTTATGAACCCACAACGACAGCATGCGCAACGGTACTAGGCACTTCCACCGGTGGGACCGGGTTAAATCTCGGAAGCATTAGCTCTGCCCAGAATGCCATAGATGGCAATCTTGACACCTATTCTACGTTTTCATTGACACTCGGACTTGCAACAACACTCACCCAAACCGTTTACTTCTCTAATGTGTCTAACCCCGGAGAGGCCGTTACTGCGACGTTTTCCGTTCCTGATGGCACGTTAAGTTTGGATTTATTGGGTGACATTCGTGTAGTGGCATACCGGGGTGGAACCGAAGTTTCTTCACAAAGTTTAAGCAACTTGCTTTCATTGGACCTGCTGGGGTTGTTGAACGATGACAACGAACGCTTTACCGTTTCTTTTACTCCCTCCGGCATATTTGACCGGGTAGTGGTATCCATGTCCAGCACACTCGGCCTATTGGGCAGTCTCCGCCTTCATGAGGTACAGCGCACGCCCGTTGAACCTGAAATCCCCGACTTGGAATCATCGGTCATTCGCCTGTGTGAAGGGGAAACGGCCAGCATTACCGCTCAATCCATGCCGGGCAGTGTCATACGCTGGTATGATGCCGTAAACAACGGCAACTTGCTCCAGCAAAGCGGCGGTGACACAGACGTTTATGTGATAGGACCATATCCGGTGGGAACCTCCTACCGTTATGCCGCGGCAGCCTGGAATACGGATTGTCCGGCTGAATCGGAACGGACCATAATTGAAATTATTGTAAGTGAAAGACCTCCCGCACCAAACGTCACATTAAATCCGAACTCGCAATATTGAAAAATATCTAACAAAATCGCACATAAAAAACAAACATCATGAAAACCACAATCAATTTCGCTACCCTGGCAACTTTGGTGCTGTTGCTGACCGCTTCAGCAGCTTTTTCTCAGGTTACTCCCACGACCACCGGGGTAACCATATTCTGCGATGGCTCGGACCTGGTGCTGCCTGCCCCCGCTGCCGGCACCGAGTATGTAGTGCGCTATAGCGCAACCGCAACGGATACGCCTACGGAGAACGTAGCGCTTACCGGTGGTACCACGATCCCGTCCGCCAGCCTAGCCACAGGTTATTACTATGTATCCACCCAGGGTGATGCCACCAACCCTACCGTCTGCGAGTCCGATATGACACCCTTACCGGTCTACAAGTTTGCTCCACTGACCGTCTCGTTCACAGCCGCCGACTACTGTATCGAGGATGTAGGCACCCAGGAATTTACAGGTACGGTTGAGTCTACCGACCCATATACAACTTTCACATATCAGTGGTATACGGTAGCGGACGGTGTGGAAACGGCAATAGCGGGAGCCACCGAATCGACTTACCAGCCCAGTGCGGACATTGCTCCAGGCACCACAACCATGTATCGCCTGAAAGCAGGTTACCTGGTAGAAGGCTTACGCTACTGTTCCGACATACATGATGTCGCCGTAACCGTTACCGCTAAACCGGCCGCGCCGACAATCACCATAGAAGGTGCCACAGGGGAAACCTTGTAAGCATAACAGAAACTTACCATGGCCTTTAACAGGCCTTGGTAAGTTATCGATCTAGGACAATGATGGTTCGGCAACTGATCGCCACAGCATGGTTATGTGCACTGGTCCTGACCGGGTCTGCGCAACAGCCTCAAACTGCCCGTATTCCACAGGGCGGTTCGGTGACCCTGCGTGCCAACTCTCAATACGCCCGCTCTTATCTTTGGTTCCGGAATGGGGAGCCCTTAAATGGCCGTCATGATCAGCGGCTCGTTATTTCTGAAGCGGGCACCTACACTGTAATGGCGCTCGGTGATCATTGCGATTCCGACCTTTCTGAGCCCGTTGAAGTGATTGTAGATACAGACGCGGAGCCCGCTACCGTTGACATGCAGATCCGGAATGAGCCGGACCAGCCTGCGGTGCTGATCGGCAGTGTGTTCACCTATCAGCTCGTTGTGGTCAACAACGGTCCTCATACCGTCACGGATGTCTCCGTAAAGGCCGTACTACCCATTCATGTGGCTTATCAAAACGTTCTGGGTGCTCCAGTCGGTGAGATAAACTATAGCCCTTCCTCCAGGGAACTGACCTGGCTTATCCGCAATATGGCTCCCGGCGAGTCAGCAACGCTAACGTTCAGCGCGAGGGCCGAAAGTGAGGGGACCGCAGCACAGCTCGCCACCGTAACCAGCAACCTTGCGGAAAGAAACACCGCAAACAATGAGGCCACAGCCACTGTGGAGATTATTGCATTGAACGCACCCAATACTTTCACACCCAACGGTGACGGGCGGAATGACTTTTTTGTGATCGAAGGACTGGAGCGATTTCCCCAAAACCGCATCGTCCTTTTCAATCGATGGGGCAATGAAATATACAAACGGACCGGTTACCGGAACGACTGGAACGCCGCCGACCTGGCGGAGGGCACGTATTATTATGTGCTGGAACTGCAGTTATATACCGGTCAGTGGCAAACCGTGAAAGGGTTCGTCACCGTTATCCGGAACACGCAGAAATAATAACCGGTAAATCAGTTTTCCAGAATCTCAGCTACCCTGCCGATCTGCCCATCCTCTAGCCGGACCTTTATGCCCCTGGAATGGAATGGTGCTGAGGTCAGGATATCCTTCACCACACCTTCGGTACGTTTTCCGGTGCGCTGATCCTTCTTCAGAATGATAGACACTTCCAATCCGGGGTAAATGTCCTTCCGGTGTTTACCGTCCATGTTTCTTACTGTTTTTCCTTCTTTTAAACTACCGCCTGCTTCAAGAGCGAATCGTGCACCACCACTTTTGTCCAGAACTTTGAATACTTTTCAATCGCTGCCAGATGAATGGGATGTGTTTCGTAAGTATTGATTTCGTCCATGGTATCGAAATAGACAAGCAGATTGTAAGTAAAACTGTTGTCAACCACGTCTCTCGGATGTGTGGAAGCGGCTTTTCCGTAGTGAAGGGATTTTATACCGGGAATGGTTTTCAATTCCTCAAAGAAACCCGTAAAGTCACTGATTTCCTGTTCCGAGAGGCCTTCTTTAAGCCAAAAAAGCACGTAATGCGCAATCACTTCTTTGTTCTCCATCGTTGTTGTGGTTTTAGACGTTTCTTCATTCTGATTGTTTGCATGGCCTGAGCCGGATGAGGTGCATGCGGCAAGCACGCTTCCGCCCACTCCCGCAAGGGCCACAGCGGCCCCGCTCCGCTTGATAAATGTTCTTCTTTCCATTATTTGTCGTTTATTCGGTTTACAGATCGGGTCACTTATTCACTATTTTCATAATATCGTTCCCAAAGACAAATATCATCAAAGCCAGTAAAATAAAAAAACCGGCGATCTGAGCTTTTTCAAGAAATTTCTCACTCAGCGGTTTGCCCTGGATCATTTCGATCAGCAGGAACACCACATGTCCCCCGTCAAGTGCCGGTATAGGCAAGAGATTCATCAGCGCCAGCGCCATAGACAACAGTCCCACAAGGCTCCAAAATTTAAGCCAGTTCACCTCTGACCCGAACATGGTGGCAATTCCGACCGGTCCGGAAATGGCTTTATCGACCCGCAGTTCGCCCTTGGCGATCTTACCTAATCCCTGGGCATTAGCGATCAAAGAGCCCCATGCCTTTGAAGCGCCTATAGGCAAGGATTCGAAAAACCCATAATGCGTGGTTACGTAAGGAAAGTCCATATCCGTCCGTATGCCGAACCCCAGCATACCGTCCTGAGGGACATCCGCCTGCACAGTAAGCGAATCATTGTTACGCAATAGCAACAGCTCCACGGTTTTACCCGCATTTGCACTTACCGTTCCCCGCACCTGATCCCAAAACGGGGCAGACCGGCCGTTTACGGCCAGGATACTGTCACCGGGTCGGATGCCCGATTTTTCCGCCGCGCTGCCGGCGAAGACGGTGTCCACAGCCATAGTCCGCGAACGCAATCCTACAAACTCGTTCCGATCATAGTCGGCCACATCGTTCAGGATATCGCCGGGCACGGTAATCTTGAGCGTCTCGCCGCCGCGCTGCACAGTCAAAGTGGTATTACCCATCAGCACCTTGGAACTTAGCAACTCATCGAACCTGAGCACCGGTTGCCCATCAATCTCGGTGATACGGTCTCCCGCCTGCAATCCGATCTTCTCACCAATAATGCCGGGCGCTATGCCGCTTACCAGTTTGGTATTGTCCACATAGGTTTCCCCATGCTTAAATGTTAGCATCCAGAAGATCACAATGCCCAGAATGATATTAACGATGATTCCGCCAAGCATCACGATCAGTCGCTGCCAAGCCGGTTTTGAACGGAACTCCCAGGGTTGGGGTTCCCCTTTCAACTGCTCGGTATCCATCGATTCATCGATCATTCCGGCAATTTTCACATATCCCCCCAAAGGGAGCCAGCCTATACCGTATTCACACTCCTTATACTTAAACTTAAAGAGCTTGATTCCCCATGCATCAAAAAATAGGTAAAACTTCTCAACCTTGATTCCAAATGCCCGCGCGGCCAGAAAATGGCCAAACTCATGCAACACGATTAAAATGGACAAGCCTAACAAAACCTGTCCGATCATTACCAATACACCCATTTAATCTATTTTTCTATATGATATACTTTTTTTGTTTTTGTTACCAATTCCTCAGCTATCAGGCGGCTCTTACGGTCCGTCTCCAGGTAATCTTCCAGCAAAGGCACCGCGAGATGCTCCGCTAGTTGCATAGTTTCCTCGATGATATCGCTCATCTGCAAAAATCCCACCTTGCCTTTCAAAAATGCTGCCACCACCACTTCATTGGCAGCATTCAGTATGCAAGGCATATTGCCGCCTATATCCATGGCGCGGTAGGCCAATGCCAGATTCCGGAACGTGCCTGTATCCGCCTGTTCAAAGGTAAGCTCCGGAAAATCCATGAAATTAAACCTGCGAAGGGTGTTTTCTACCCGATCCGGATAAGTCAACGCATATTGGATAGGCAGCTTCATATCAGGCAGTCCCAGCTGCGCTTTCATGCTTCCGTCGGTAAACTGCACCAAGGAATGTATAATGGATTGCGGGTGCACGATTACGTCAATTTGTCGGCCCTGTAATCCGAAAAGCCATTTTGCCTCAATAACTTCCAGGCCCTTGTTCATAAGCGTAGCAGAATCAATGGTAATTTTCGCTCCCATCACCCAATTGGGATGGCGCAGCGCCTGTTCATGCCCTACGGTAGTGAGGTACTCGCGGCTTTTCCCGCGGAAAGGCCCTCCGGAGGCGGTGAGGTATATTTTCTCAATACGATTTTGCTGCTCGCCCGCCATGCACTGAAAAATGGCCGAATGCTCGGAATCCACCGGCAGAAGACTTACCCCATGTTTTCTCGCGAGGTCCATTACCAGCTGCCCGGCGACCACAAGCGTCTCCTTATTGGCTAAGGCAATATCTTTTCCTGCTTGAATGGCCGCAATGGTGGGGCGCAGCCCTGCCGCCCCCACCATCGCACTAAGCACCAGGTCCACCTCCTTATACTGCACCACCTCTTCGAGTGCGTCCGCACCTGCCAATACCAGCGTAGGTGTACCGGTGAGCGCGGTTTTTACGGTGGTGTACTTGCTTTCGTCGGCAATAACTACCGCCCGCGGACGGAATTCCAACGCTTGTCGGATCAAAAGATCGGTGTTCGTACCGGCGGTGAGTACTTGAACAACGAACCGTTCCGGATGGGCCCTGACGACATCAAGGGCCTGCGTCCCGATGCTGCCTGTCGCTCCTAATAAGACTATCTGCTTTTTTTTCAACACTTTTAATCTATGCCATCTGTCACCGCTTCACTCTATCCTGCAGCATCACCCACCGCACGATCAACAGTTAAATAATATTCCTCATTACTTCAGGATCGTCTCCTCCACGATAGTTAGCCATCATATCGCGGTAAGCCACCGCAACAACCACGCTGGAAAGCGGTGCGACCAAAAACGAATTAAGGAGGCTCAATGCAGTCGATACCATGGGATAACCTGAGTAGTTAAAATACAAATATAAAAGGTGCAAAATGGCAAAAAATGCTAAGATGAGCAATAATTTGGTAACATTTCCCCTAGTCAGTGCAAAACTCAACCGGATTGCCCGGAACGGTTCCGCCTGGCGATCTATAATAAAAAAGGGATAAAACGCCACCCGCAACAGGAAGATAAAGATGACGATACCGGAGATGATCCGTGCAACGTTTACCATCAAAGGTACGTCAATATCGGCATAAATCAACGGGAAAGCAGCCACTGAAACCACTAGGTAAAACCCCAGCGCAATCAACGCTATTGTAATCATGCCAGCAAAAAAAAACAACAGCTCCTTGGTGCTGGGAATTGCGTCGATCAGTCGGACCCGCGCTTTATGATCAATAAGCATGAAAATATATTTGAAAAGCGTCAATTGGGCACCAAAATAGAGGATAACAAAAAGAAACGCCATAAACACGCTAAGAAACGCATTCACCTCACTGAAATAAAAGGCTAAAATTCCAGACGTGTTGGACGTCAGGAACAGCATGAAACACAAGCCGGCGACCGCAAAATAATGTTTGCGGAGCAAATCCCAGGAGCGGCTGATTACTTCATTTACAGCAAATGTGCTTTCTTTTAAAAATTCGATCATCGGAATGGCAGAAAACTTAATGCAAAGGTGAGATAAAGTTTTCTATTAAAAAAAATAACCGGTCACGATTGTACCAAAAACGGTAAACGAAATCTCATTTTGCATATGGCCGCTTAAGTAAGAACCTGTTATGCTTGTATCATTGAATTACCATCAATCCTCTGCAAATGAAACTTACATGGATCGCCCTATTGATTGTCATCATACACAATTTATCGTGCACGGAATATGCCGACTCCAAACGTGTTGCCATACCTCTGATTCCTCAGCCCCAGTCGGTACGCTGGTTGGATGAACGATTTGATCTAAAAACGTGTAGTGTGATTAATGTATCTGTTCCGTCACTGACGAAGGAGGCGAATCAACTGCTTAGTTTACTGGGAAACACCGGGCACAACATTCAAATCAGCCAGTCACCGGCGTCGGCAGAGCGTGCAATTACATTACGTCTCGGTAAAGTAGCCGCGGATCAACTACCTGAGGAAGCTTATCGGATCAATATAAACAGCGACTCGATCACGATGACGGCAAACACTGCCCATGGAATATTCAACGGCATACAGACACTGGCTCAACTCATTGTGGATAACCGTTATGTCCAGGGCTGCAGGATAGAGGATTTCCCAGCCTACGGGTGGCGCGGTTATATGGTTGATGTCGGCCGCAACTACCAGTCTATTGATCTGCTGAAGCAGCAGATAGATCAAATGGCCAGGTATAAACTGAATGTTTTTCATTTCCACCTGACCGAAGACATCGCCTGGAGGCTACAGGTTAAGCGCTACCCTCAGCTGACCGCCGGGCAACACATGCTACGGAACCCCGGAAAATATTATAGTGTTACGCAGGTTCAGGAACTCATCCAGTATTGTAGAGACCGTTACATCACGTTGGTACCTGAAATTGACATGCCCGGCCACAGTGCGGCATTTGCCCGGGCCATGGGCGTGCAAATGCAATCGGAAAAAGGTCTTGAGATCGTCAAACGCATCGTCGAGGAGGTCTGCCTGACCTACGACGTACCCTATTTACACATCGGGGCCGATGAAGTCGAAATAACCAATCAACGGTTCCTGCCTGAGGTTACATCCTTGATCAGCGAGCACGGCAAACAGGTGATCAGCTGGGCGCCTGGCGGCATTACCGATACCGGGACAATCCGCCAGCTCTGGAAACCGGAGGGTGACGATGAAGCCCGGAAACACGCAAGTCCCTACATCGATTCCAAATTTCTATATATAAGCGATTTTGACCCTCTGAATGCCGTGGTTACCATTTTCAATCGGCAACTAGGTGGTCGCGTACACGGAGACTCCCTGCTTTTAGGGGCTGAATTCTGCCTGTGGGCTGACAGAAGAGTGGAAAAAGAAACAGATCTGATACGGATGAATGCAGTCTATCCGTCAATGCTGGCATTTGCCGAACGAAGCTGGCAGGGCGGCGGTCATCCGGGTGTGGTCTTCAGCATTGGACCCGACACTTCAGCCAGGGCAAAAGCGTTCGCCGAATTCGAGAAGCGCCTTTTGGCTCACAAAGACATGTATTTTACGCAACTGCCATTCAACTACGTAAAACAGACCCATATCAAGTGGGGCCTATTTGGGCCGTTTGAGAACCATGGCGATCTCTCGTCTGCATACTGGCCTGAAAAAGACCCGGCGGCCATTGAAGATTCGACCGCATCCATTATAGCCACCGGAGGCACAATATGGCTTTGGCATACCCACGGTCCTCCCGTTGAGGCTTGGCTTCCCTCACCTCTGGAAAACACTACTTGGTACGCTTATACGAAATTCTGGAGCGATGCTGATTCGACGATCGCGCTGTGGGCCGACTTCAAAGACCAGTCCAAGTCTGGCGCCGATGCTACTCCTCCCGAAGGCCAATGGGACTATATGCAAAGCAAACTATGGATCAATGGGCATTTGACCGCCCCTCCTAAATGGGCGTTTCCAGGGCGACCGTCGGGTCAGCTCGAAGCACCACTAGTGGATGAAGGATTTTACTACCGGTCCCCAATTATCGTAGACATCAGAAAGGGCTGGAACAATATCCTGGTTAAACTGCCAATGAACAATTTCGATCCGCTTCTGGATTGGCAGGTTCCGCCAAAATGGATGTTCACCTTTATACCGGTCCGTAAGAACACGGGAATTAATTATTCCGCTATCGATCTGAAATTTGACCCGGGACCTAATTAACCTTCCCGGCTCCTGCCGGGACGCTCCAGCCAGCCTAAAAAAAAATCCTGGCCAGTGAGCCGGGATAACCTGTAGTCCGTGGAGGATACCGGATTCGAACCGGTGACCTTCCCGACTCCTGTCGGGACGCGCTAGCCAGCCTGCAAAAAAATATCCCGGCCAAGTGAGCCGGGATATCATGTAGTACCGTGGAGGATACCGGATTCGAACCGGTGACCTTCCCGACTCCTGTCGGGACGCGCTAGCCAGCCTGCAAAAAAATATCCCGGCCAAGTGAGCCGGGATATCATGTAGTACCGTGGAGGATACCGGATTCGAACCGGTGACCTCTTGCATGCCATGCAAGCGCTCTAGCCAGCTGAGCTAAACCCCCTTTTTATTTTTTGTGATCCAGCTCCCCGGTGACCTTCCCGACTCCTGTCGGGACGCGCTAGCCAGCTGAGCCGAACCTCCTTTTTTCGGATTGCAAATATAGTGAATGCCGGTACTATTCCAAAAAGAATTTACATTCGCTTATTTCAGTGCTTCGGGCATCGGTTTTTCCAGTAAATACTGATAATAGAATCGTAGTCGCTCTTTTCGATCGAAGTCCGATTTCTCTCGGGAAAAGCCGTGCCTGCTGCCGGGATATATCATCAGCTCAAAGTGCTTGTCCCGGTCAGTCAACGCGTCAACCAACTGTATCGTATTCTGCATGTGCACATTATCATCCATGTCCCCGTGCATAATACGCAGAACGCCTTTGTAGTTGTCTACGTAGCTGAGTACCGAACCGTTCTTATACCCTTCCGGATTATCCTGTGGGGTATCCATAAAACGTTCGGTATAGTGCGTATCGTACAGCTCCCAGCTGGTTACGGGTGCACCTGCTATTCCGTAATCAAAATAGTCTGCTCCCTTAGTCAATGCCAGGCAAGTCATATAGCCGCCGTAACTGTGTCCGGTGATCAGCAGTTTGTCCTTAGCCACCCAGGGCTGGCTCTTGAGCCATTTGGCGGCCGTTATGTAGTCGATCATTTCCCAATGGCCTAGCTTCCGGTGCATGAGTGCCACTCCTTCCTTACCGAAGTGTCCGGACGCCCTGTGATCCACGCTGATCTGTATAATGCCTTCGTTGGCTAAATGCTGGTTGGCCGTTCCTTTCCAGGTGTTATGCACCGTACCGGCATCGGGGCCGCCATAGATGCTGAAGATCACGGGATGAGGCTTGGTTTTGTCGAAGTCGGTGGGCCAGGTGATGGTAGCGGGCAGCTGGTATCCGTCCGGTGTGGGAATCGTGATCAGCTCGGTCTTTGCGTAGATGTAATCGTCAAAATCATCAGCCTTGCTGTCTGCCAGCTCTTTGATCAGCCTGCCCCTGTTGTCCAGCAAGGCGATCTTTGGTGGTGTACCGACATTGGAATAGGTGGTAATGAAGTGCTTTCCATCCGGTGCGACGTGCACTTGATGGGTGTAATCGCCGAAGGTGAGTCTTTTCAGATTTTTACCGCTGTAGTCAACGCGATACAGATCCACGGTTGCTGAGTGCTCCTTACGGGCGGTAAAGTAAACGGTCTTGTTCTTTTCATCTACCAGTTCCAAAGAAGAAACCTGCCATTTACCGGAGGTAATGGGGTTCACCAGGGTACCATCGAGCTTGTAAAGATAGTAGTGTGCCCATCCGGTTTTATCACTTTTCAGAATATAGTGCTTATTGTCGTTCAGGTACGTAATCCGTTCGCTGTGGCTCAGATCGATCCATGCGGACTGTTTTTCATCGTAAATTTCCTTTTTACGCCCTGTTTGCGGGTCCACTGCGTAGAACTTCAGGTTGGTCTGGTCCCGGTTCATCCATTGAACCATGAGGTTACTGCTATCAAAGCTCCAGTACGGCTCACCGAAGTACTGGTCGTCCTTTTCCTGGAAGTCGGCCCAGACCACTTCTCCTCCGTCAACAGGAACGAAGCCTACTTTAACCTCCGGGTTAGGGTCGCCGGCTTTCGGATAGCGGGTCTGCTCTACAAAGCCGTGCTGGCCTTCGGAATTGTAAATCGGGAACATGGGCACCTTCGTATCATCGAACCGCATGAATGCGAGCCGCTTGCTGTCAGGGGACCACCAAAACGCTTTATACCGGGATGCACGGCCCAATATTTCTTCAAAGTATACCCATGATGCCCATCCATTATAGATTACATCGGTACCATCGGTGGTATAACGGATTTCCCGCTTGTCCGAGACACTGACAGCATACAGGTCATTATTACGGGTAAACGCTACATAACGGTTGTCCGGAGACAATGTCGGGTTCTTTTCTTCTACATCCGGCGACTGTGTAAGCCGGACAGTATCACCCTTGCCGCGACGGATGTAAATATCATTGTCCTTCACGAACGCTTCCATATCGGCGCTCGGCGGTGGCGTATACGGCGTCCGCTGAGCGGTTCCGACGTGAACCTGGTACTGTTGTCCCTCGCTCTGGTCATATTCGATATAATGTTCAGCATCCGCCCAGCCCTGAATCGGATTGATCGGTTTGGTCAATGAGGGTTTCAGGCCAAGTGACTGTTCCAGATCAAGACGTTTGGTCTGTGCCTCGGCTTGCCAGGCCAAAAGGAAGGAAACAACTGCGAAATATAGTCTCTTCTGCATTTGTAAACAATTTAATTATACCACGATATTAACGATACGCCCTTTCACATAGATCACCTTCCGGACCGGTTTGCCTTCAAGATAACGCTGTACGTCTTCATTGGCCAGCACGGTGCGTTCCACCTCCGGTTGCTCCATATCTAACGGAAGGGTAAGATTCAGCCGCGTTTTTCCGTTTACGGATATCGGATAGGCAAACTCATTCTCCACCAGGTAATCCGGATTGAAAACAGGGTAATTTGCGTATGACAGGCTCCCCGGCACATTGCCGAGCAGTTCCCACAGCTCTTCGGTAATGTGCGGAGCATAGGGATGCAGTACTATGCACAGGTCTTGGAGGATCGCCCGCTTGTTGCACTTCAGATCGGTCAGTTCATTCACGCAGATCATGAACGACGACACGGAAGTATTGAACGAAAACCGTTCAATGTCTTCTTCCACCTTCCTGATGATTTTATGGAGAGCCTTTAGCTCTGATTTAACCGGAGCTTCGTCACTCACGGCAAAGTTGCCGTCCGCATCGTGGAACAGTTTCCAGAATTTACGCAAGAACTTGTAAACCCCTTCGATCCCATTGGTGTTCCAGGGCTTGCTCTGTTCCAGCGGACCAAGGAACATCTCATACATGCGCAGTGTGTCAGCCCCATATTGCTCGATAATATCATCCGGATTGACGACATTATATTTAGACTTCGACATCTTCTCTACTTCATGCCCGCAAACGTATTTCCCGTTTTCCAGAATAAATTCTGCCTCCGCGAAGTCTGGTCTTGATCGTCTGAACTTGTCCAGGTTGAGCACGTCGTTTGTTACGATATTTACATCCACGTGTAATGCAACGGTCTTGTATCCGTCCTTCAAGCCATGGGAGACAAACGTGTTGGTACCCTTCCCTTCTTCATCCAACACCCGGTACACGAAATTGCTCCTTCCCTGGATCATTCCCTGATTGATCAGTTTCTTGAATGGCTCTTCCTCTGGCACATACCCCATGTCTTTCAGGAACTTGTTCCAGAAACGGCTATAAAGCAAATGCCCTGTGGCGTGCTCCGAACCACCAATATACAAGTCCACGTCGCGCCAGTAGTGGATCGCGTCCCTGGAAGCGAATTCCTGGTCGTTACGGGCGTCCATGTACCGGTACCAATACCAGCTGGAACCCGCCCAGCCGGGCATGGTACTGAGCTCGTATTCATAACTTCCCCGGTATTTCCAGTTTCTGGCCCGGCCCAATGGCGGTTCGCCCGTTTCGGTGGGCAGATATTTGTCCACTTCAGGCAGCAACAGCGGTAGCTCCTGCTCTTCGATCAGCTGCGGCAGGCCATCTTTGAAATACACCGGCACCGGCTCGCCCCAGTAACGTTGGCGTCCGAATACTGCGTCCCGCATCCGATAGTTGATGGTCGCTTTCCCCGCACCGATGGATTCAAGCTTGGCGACCAGTGTTTCCACGGCCTCGTGGTAGGTCATTCCGTTGATGATATCTGAATTGATGTACCGTCCTTCCTTGGTGGGATCGGCCTGCCCATCCAGTTGCTGTGCATCCGAAATCGGAATGATCGGTAAACCGAAATGCGTGGAAAACAGGTAGTCCCGCTGATCGCCGGAGGGCACAGCCATCACCGCGCCCGTACCGTATCCCACAAGCACGTAATCGGCAATCCAAACGGGCACTTCCTTACCGGTTAAGGGATGTACGGCGTGGCTGCCGGTAAAGGCCCCGGATACAGCTTTGACGTCAGCCATGCGATCCAGATCTGATTTTTTCTTGGTCTGCTCGATATAACGCTCTACTTCGGTACGCTGACCGGGGGTCGTCAATGCTTCCACCAACTCATGCTCCGGTGCCAGCACGAGCGCGTTGACACCGTAAATAGTATCCACGCGCGTAGTGAAGACCTCGATGTACCGGTCATTGCCGAGCACCGGCACCTGAAAGCGCACGCTGGCACCTATGCTTTTGCCGATCCAGTTCCGCTGCATCTCAACCAGGGGCTCCGGCCAGTCAATGGTTTCCAGGCCCCTAAGCAAACGCTCTGCATAGGCGGTGATGCGCATACTCCACTGCATCATTTTTTTCCGTTCCACGGGATAACCTCCACGCTCGGACACCCCGTTGACCACCTCGTCGTTGGCCAGCACCGTTCCCAGGGCCGGACACCAGTTAACGGTGCTTTCGCGCAGATATGCTAACCGGTACTTGAGTAATTCCCGCTGCCTTTCCGCTTCGCTGAACGCATTCCACTGGTCTGCGGTAAACGTGCGGCTATCGTCGTCACACACCGCTTGAATACCTTCCGTACCTGCTTGCTGGAAGTGGCTGATCAGCTTGCTGATGGGCCGCGCCTTGTCCGTTAAGCGATCGTACCAAGCCTCGTAGAGCTTCATAAAGATCCATTGCGTCCATTTATAAAATGACGGATCGCTGGTCCGTACTTCCCGGCTCCAGTCAAATGAAAAGCCGATGTTATCCAGCTGTTCCCGGTAGCGCTTTATATTCGCCTCGGTGGTTACGGCCGGGTGCTGACCAGTCTGAATGGCATACTGTTCAGCCGGCAGGCCGAATGAGTCATACCCCATTGGGTGCAGCACGTTGAAGCCCTTAAGGCGCTTATAGCGCGCAAAAATATCAGAGGCGATATAGCCGAGCGGGTGCCCCACATGCAAGCCCGCTCCTGATGGATACGGAAACATGTCCAGTACGTAATACTTGGGTTTCGTTGAGGCGCTGTCTGCGCGGAACGTTTTATTTTCCGCCCAAAACCGCTGCCACTTTTTTTCGATCGCGCTATGTTGGTAATCCATAGAAATCAAGGGATAAAATAAGAACGGCGAAAATACGATTTTTTTTGTCTTGCCAGGTACATCGTTGAATCGCCCGGCTTATAAGTAACAAAAAAGTGATATTTCTGGTCAAATAGTCGTATTGCATTATATTCGCAGTCAATCATGCTGACGCGACTAATATACTTTGTTGTCTTAGTAACTTACGTCAACACGATCTTCTACCAGGAAGGGCATTCACATGGCCGGTCCGAACAGGTGATCGATGGAGCTCCGCTGGTGGAAATCATCCTCGAAGATTTTTTAGACCTGCCTCCCCGGGGACAGGGTGGTCAGTTAGCTGATTTCCACTACGATGATTACAGACTCTCTTCTACCAAGTGGTTTCCCGAAGGGCAGATGAAGAAGACTGACAGATTCCGTTGGGCTCAGGATATTCCTGCATTGACCCCGCAAACCTTAAGAAATTCAAGTGCAAAAATCAGACACCTGATCGGATATTACGTTTTCCTGTTCCGTCTGAATCCCTTTTGATCGTTTCTTCCCGCGGTTTAATATACTGGTTTCTTCCTGGTTTCAGGGAGAAGCATTATACCCCCAGGCACGGACCCATTCCATGGACTTCGGCCGGAGGCATTTATATCCTTGCCATGGGTGTAGTGGCTTAAAACGGACAGATACAGATACTCAGATAAAACTAAAACAGAAATGGATACTAAATCGAAACTAACTTGCAATACTATTACGTTGGGTTTGTTGATAGGCCTCGCAGGCAGCTGTGCAGGTGACAGGCACGCCCCCCTGTCGCGGCAACCCCTGCCGGAAACCCCGGTTGCGGAGATCATCAGATTGGACACCACCATACATAAGGAATATGTGGCGACGATACAAGCCTTCAAAAACGTTGAGATACGTTCACGGCTGACCGGCTTCTTGGAAAAGATCTACGTTGACGAAGGGAGTCAGGTGCACCAGGGCCAGCCCTTATTCAAGCTGAACGAATCGGAATACCGCTCTGAGGTAGCCAGGTGCGAGGCGTTGCTGGAGAACGCCGTTGCAGACAGGAAGACAATTGCCCTTGAAGTGGAGCGTACCAAGCTGCTGGTGGACAAAAACATCGTGTCAGACACAGAACTGGAGGTTGCTGAAGCCAAACTCAGCGCAGCGGACTCGCGCATCAAAGAAGCTAAATCCATGCTTGATCATGCCAAGACCCAATTGGCTTATACCACTATTGTAGCACCATTTACGGGAAAGATAGATCGCATACCATTGAAGGAAGGCAGTCTACTTGACGAAGGCACTTTGCTTACTTCCATTTCGGACCTCCAAAAGGTGTATGCATATTTCGATATTTCCGAAAAAGAATACCTCCGCATGACGACGATCGACAACGCGGGAACAATGCACATGCCTGCAAAACTCACCTTAGCAGACGGTACGCCGTATCCCCATGCCGGGCAGGCGGAGTTTGCGGAAAACGAATTCGACCAGACTACCGGAACGATATCCCTCAGGGCTGTCTTTCCGAATCCTGACGGACTGATCAAACATGCTGCTACGGGCAAGGTGGGCATTCCCCTGCAAAGCGGGCAAAACCTGGCTGTACATCAAAAGGCTGTTTTCGAAATACAGGACCGTACCTACGTATACAAAGTTCAAAATGACAGCACGGTGGTCATGACGCCGTTCCGTGCCGGTCAACGCGTCGGCCATTACTACCTGGTTGAAGGAGGCCTTCATGCCCACGACAAGATCGTATTTGAGGGTGTGCAGCACCTAAAGGATGGCATGAAGATTTTACCACAGCTCATCTCTTCAACGGGTAGCCGGCTAGCCGCCGCTGGTGCTCAATGACACCGGTTGCACAAACCAAATTGCATTAAGAACTAAAAGTAACGTACTTCCATCTGTAACGACATGTTCGAAACATTCATTAAACGACCGGTGCTGTCGCTGGTCATCTCTTTGCTTATCACTTTATTAGGCATTTTAGCCCTCTTCACCTTGCCTGTCACCCAATTTCCTGATATCGTCCCACCCTCTGTTGTGGTCACAGCGAACTACACTGGAGCCAATGCAGAGGTGTGCCGGGACGCTGTCGCCATCCCGCTGGAGCGGGCGATCAATGGTGTGGCGGGAATGACTTATATGACCTCCGTTTCTACCAATAACGGGACCACGCTCATCCAGGTGTTTTTTAAGGTAGGAACGGACCCGGATATTGCCGCGGTGAATGTTCAGAACCGCGTAACCACTGTACTGGACGAGCTTCCTGAAGAGGTCATCAAAGCGGGCGTAACCACCGAAAAAGAGGTAAACAGCATGCTCATGTACCTTAACGTTTATAGCGACGATCCGACGGCGGACGAACGCTTTATCTATAACTTTACGGACATCAACATCCTTAAGGAACTGAAACGTATTGAAGGGGTTGGATTTGCCCAGATCATGGGTGCGCGGGACTATGCCATGCGCGTCTGGCTAAAGCCTGACCGCATGGCGGCATATGACATTTCTACGGACGAGGTTATCGCGGCCCTAAGGGCACAAAACGTCGAAGCGGCCCCTGGTCAGACCGGTATAGGGTCAGACCAACGGGTTAATATGCAACAATATGTGCTCCGCTATCCAGGGAAATTTTCGGAGCCAGATGAGTACCGCAACATTCCGATACGTGCCAATGCCGACGGATCAATCCTGCGCGTCGGTGATATCGCTGACGTGGAATTCGGTTCGTTGGATTACGAAATGGAATCCCGTACCGATGGGCGGCCGTCCGCATCCATCATGATGAAGCAACTGCCAGGCTCTAACGCCCAGGAAGTGATCGAAAATGTCAAGAAGCGCATGGCCGAGCTCAAGGAAACCTCCTTTCCGCCAGGCATGAAGTATACCGTCAGCTACGATGTGTCACGCTTCCTGGATGCCTCTATGCATGAAGTGATCCGTACGCTCGTGGAAGCGTTTTTGTTGGTTTTCCTTGTGGTATTCATATTTCTGCAGGATTTCCGTTCAACACTCATCCCGGCACTGGCCGTGCCGGTTTGTCTGGTCGGCGCCTTATTCTTTATGCAATTACTGGGATTTTCCATTAATCTGCTGACCTTGTTCGCCCTTGTGTTGGCGATTGGCATCGTGGTGGACAATGCTATCGTGGTAGTGGAGGCGGTGCACGTGAAAATGGAAGAAGAACACCTTCCGCCGATGGAGGCAACGTTGGCGGCCATGAAGGAGATCGGCGGCGCGATCGTGGCCATTACATTAGTCATGTCGGCGGTGTTCGTACCGGTGGCTTTTCTCTCTGGGCCGGTAGGCATTTTTTACCGGCAATTTTCCCTGACGCTTGCGGCATCGATCGTAATATCCGGCATCAATGCGCTGACTCTGACACCGGCACTCTGCGCGCTCATCTTGAAGTCTCCGCACGGCAGACCTGAACCGAAAGGTTGGCTGACCTCGTTTTTCAATAGGTTCAACAGCTGGTACAACCGCATCTCTACCCGGTATGCCGGTCTCGTCGGCAGGATCGCCGGACGGCGCGCCGTGACGCTTGGCTTACTGGCTGCGTTTTTCGTGGCCACCTGGGGCATAAACAGCGTTCTGCCTTCAGGTTTCATTCCCACGGAGGATCAGGGTATGATCTATGTCAACGTCACGACACCGCCTGGCGCCACCGTAGACCGGACTGTGGCCGTGCTGAACCAGATCGACTCCATTGCACGCCAACACGAAGCGGTAGAGACGGTTTCAACACTGGCTGGATACAGCATCGTGACCGAAGTGACCGGCGCTTCCTACGGTATGGCCATGATCAACCTCAAGGCTTGGGAAAACCGGAGGGAATCAGTTGGCGAGGTCATGGAGTGGCTGGAACAACACACCGATCACCTCATGGACGCCAGCATTGAGTATTTCCCCCCTCCCACCGTCCCGGGCTTCGGGAATTCCAGCGGGTTTGAACTCCGGTTGCTCGACCGCACGGGCGGGGACGACATGCGCCGCACAGCGGAGGTGCTGGCAGATCTTCTCTCAGCCCTGGAAGCGGCCCCCGAGGTAGGAAACGCATTCTCTACATTTGACCCCCGGTTCCCGCAATACCTGCTCAACGTCGACTATGATATTGCAGCCAAGAAGGGAGTCAGTGTGGAAAATGCTATGGTAACCCTACAGACCCTTATGGGAAGCTTCTATGCTACGAACTTCATTCGGTTCGGCCAGATGTACAAGGTGATGGTCCAGGCCGGCCCTGGGTATCGCGAAAAACCGGAAGACGTGCTTAAGCTCCATGTGAAAAATGACAGCGGCGAAATGGTACCCTATGCCTCATTCATTACCATGGAACGCGTCTACGGACCGGAACAGGTCACCCGCTACAATATGTTCACCTCAGCATTGATCAGCGGTGACGCAGCTCCGGGATACAGCAGCGGTGAAGCGATCGCTGCCGTGGAACGCGTCGCGGCAGACGCGCTCCCTCAAGGCTATGAAATCGAGTGGTCTGGCATGACGCGCGAGCAGATTCTATCGGGAAATCAGGCAGTTTACGTATTTGCGCTGTGCCTCCTGTTCGTCTATTTGATTCTCGCAGCGCAATACGAGAGTTTCCTGCTGCCGCTACCGGTAATCCTCTCCCTGCCGGCCGGCGTATTCGGGTCGTTTCTTTTTCTGAAGATTACGGGTCTGGAAAACAACATTTATGCTCAGGTTGCGCTGGTTATGCTTATTGGCCTGTTGGGAAAAAATGCCATCCTGATCGTAGAATACGCTATCTTAAGATTTAAACAAGGCGCGACACCGTTGCAGGCCGCTGTTGAAGGGTCGGCCGCCCGCCTCCGCCCCATATTGATGACATCCTTCGCGTTTGTCGCAGGTCTGATCCCGCTCGCCATGGCATCAGGTGCAGGTGCCTTGGGCAACCGGTCGATCGGCACAACAGCCATCGGCGGCATGGTGGTAGGCACCATCATAGGGGTCATCGTGATTCCAGGACTTTATGTCCTTTTTTCTCCGCGAGCGAAAAAACGCAAGCGTACAAAAATAAAGCCTGAAACCGCGGTGACGGGGCTATTGATCGGGGGAATCGTTGCCCTACTTTCCGGGTGCTCCGTTCCCCGGACGCTCCCCACCCATTCATACCGGCAACTGCCCGCTGCTTATAGCGATGATCGATTGGACAGCGCTGCCATTGCTGACACCGTCAGCACGGCACACACCGGCTGGCGGGAATTTTTCAATGACGCACATTTGATCAACCTTATCGATTCGGCATTGGCGAATAATCCGGATATGCAGCGGGCCCTTCATCACATCGAAATAGCACGCGCCAATCTTAAACTTCGGAAAGCGTCCACGTTGCCGTCGGTTGATGCCTTGGCGCAGGCCGGCCTGCGTAAATACGGATTCTACACGATGGACGGGATCGGCAACTATGACACCAATTTTTCGGAGAACCTTGATGAGGACGAAAAGTTACCGGATCCACTACCGGATTACTTTATCGGCATCCAGACATCATGGGAGCTGGACCTATGGGGCAAATTGAAAAACCGCAAACGCGCGGCGTACCAACGATTTTTATCCAGTTACGAGGGCCGCCACTTGGTGCAAACGGCCCTGATTGAGGCGGTTGCTTCCGCATATTATGATCTGCTTGCGCTGGATCAGGAGCTCGCCATTGTGCGCAAAAACATTAAGCTGCAGGAGGAGGCATTGGCCATTATCGAAGTTCAAAAACACGCCGGGCGGGCTGACGAACTGGGGATTCAGCAGTTCCGGGCCACGGTTCATCGTTCCAAGGGCCAGGAACAGGAAGTGCTTCAACAGATCGCCGCGACTGAAAACCACCTCAATTTCCTACTGGGCCGCTTCGAAGGCTCCATTGAACGGGATACGGCAGGAAGGATATCGAGCGCTTCGGCTGAACCGGTTATAGCAGGCGTGCCGTTGCAGATGATCGCACTTAGGCCCGATATCAGACAGGCGCAACTGGAACTGAGCGCAGCCGGAGCGGACGTGAGTGCATCGAAAGCCGCTTTCCTTCCGTCATTGGTGCTGTCTCCGTACGTCGGGCTGCAAGCGTTCGGTCTGGACAAATTGCTTCTGGCCCCAACCTCAATCGCTTACGGGGCACTGGCCGGCCTCACGGCACCGGTTTTTAACCAGCGCGCCATCCGCTCAGCGTATGAGACCGCCAAAGCGGAATATGGCGTCGCGTTCACCCAATACGAACGCACGGTCCTGAACGCCTGGAAAGAAATCCAAACAAATCTTGACGCACAAAAATATATCGACAACAAGCGCCGTCATAACCAGCAGGAAGCCGGCTCCCTGCTGAAAGCCGTTGAAGCTGCCAATGAACTGTTCAGGGCGGGTCGCGCATCGTACCTGGACGTGATCACCGCACAGCGGGCCGCTCTTGAGGCGGAAGTGAAGCTGGTAGAAACCGAACGGGAAAAAGCTGCCGTCAAACTCGCCCTATACAAGGCCTTGGGAGGCGGCTGGCAATAAAGGAAACAAATATGACGTTTGGGTTATATATGTCACCTCAATTCATTACTTTCGCAACGTAAATAATCCACATATGGAAACATATGAAATGAGCGCATCGTCCAGAAAGACCAAGTCGGTATATATTTCCACCGTCATCAGCATTGCACTGGTGTTATTAATGACCGGCTTGTTGGGGCTTATTCTGGTACACGCCAAAAACCTGTCGGATTACGTCAAGGAGAACATCGTACTGAACATCATTGTCAATGAAGGGGTAAGCGAAGGCGACGTACTTGCCATGCAGAAGGATCTTAACGAAGATCCTTTTGTATTGCGTACCCAATACATCAGCAAGGAGCTGGCTGCAAAAAACCTGTCTCAGGAATTGGGCGAGGATTTCGTGGAGTTCCTGGGACATAACCCTTTGCTTTCATCAATTGACGTATACCTCAAGGCTCAATACGCCAATACGGACAGCATCGAAACATTCATCGAAAAGGTCTCCGCAAACAAGATGGTCAAAGAAGTGGTGTATCAGGAGTCGCTGATCGATATGGTCAATAAAAACATCCGGACCATCGGCATCGTGATCCTGGCGTTCACGGCCGTACTGCTGGTCATTGCGGTGGCCCTGATCAACAACACCATCCGCTTGGCAATTTATTCCCAGCGTTTCCTTATCAAGAGCATGCAGATGGTAGGTGCCACAAAGGGGTTTATCCGCCGGCCGTTTCTCGGCTATGGCGTTTTGCATGGGCTACTGGGGGCACTCATCGCCATCTTGTTGCTGTTGCTTACCCTTCACATTGGCCAACGGGAGATACCGGAATTAGTGTTCCTTCGCAATTGGTTTGAGTTCGCTGCCATATTCGTCATTGTGGCCGTGCTCGGTATCCTTATTTCAGGGGTGAGCACCTACTTTGCTGTCAGCAAGTTTCTACGATTGAAAACCAACGAACTATATAGATAATCACACGTTATGTCAGCTTATAAAAAAACACAGCAACCCCAGAAAGTTTCCTTTGTCTTCGGGAAACGGAACTACCAGTTGTTTTTGCTGAGTATCGCCGTTGTTATTCTTGGCTTCATCCTGATGACCGGCACGGAAGACATTTATAGCTTTACCAAAATCACGCTGGCGCCGCTGGTTGTCGTCATAGGTTTCGCACTGGGTGCGGTAGCTATTTTGATAAAACCCAAAAATCCCCGTAATAATTAATTAATGACTTTATTCGAAGTGATTGTGCTGGCCATTATCGAAGGCCTCACAGAATTCCTGCCGGTGTCTTCCACGGGCCACATGATTATTGTAACCGCACTGATGGGGATCACCCCTACCCCCTTTGTTAAACTGTTTACCATCGCGATCCAGTTGGGCACAATCCTGTCCGTGCTGGTATTGTATTACCGTCGCTTTTTCCGTTCCCTTACCTTTTACTATAAAATGGTTGTGGCGGCGGTTCCGGCTGCGTTGTGCGGCTTTTTGTTCAGCGATCATATCGATGCACTGCTGGAAAGTCCCTTGGTAGTAGGGATAACGTTGGTTTTGGGAGGTATTCTACTCCTTTTTGTTGATAAATGGTTCAACAAGCCCGTTATTGATGACTCTGATGAGATCACCTATGTGCAGGCAGTAAAGATCGGTTTTTTCCAATGCCTCGCCCTCATACCCGGTACTTCGCGCTCAGCAAGTACCATTGTAGGAGGCATGACACAGGGCCTCACCCGCAAGGCGGCCGCTGAGTTCTCATTCTTTCTGGCAATCCCGATGATGCTCGGTGCCACGGTCCTTAAACTGAAAGATCATTTAGATGACGGACACGGATTAAGCAGCGTAGAGATAAATCAATTGATCATTGGAAACGTCGTGGGCTTCTTGGTGGCCATTATCGCCATCAAATCGTTCATTGGTGTGGTGTCGAAGTACGGCTTCAAAGCGTTCGGGTGGTATCGCATTGTCGTAGGCGGCATTATTATCGCCTTGCTGCTGAGTGGGCATAGTTTGCAGATCGTGTGATGAAGAAATTTGACTTCGTAGAAGGAGAAGTATTGTTGGTGGATAAACCGCTCCGGTGGACGAGCTTTGACGTGGTCCGCAAAATACGGAACGCCATAAAGCCCCTGAAAGTGAAAGTCGGGCACGCAGGCACGTTGGATCCGCTGGCCACAGGACTCCTTGTTCTCTGCACGGGGAAATTCACGAAACGGATTGAAACGTTTCAAGCACAGGAAAAAGAATACACAGGCACCATCACGCTCGGAGCAACCACACCTTCCTATGATCTGGAGCAGGAAATTGACCAGCGCTTTGACATTTCAGGCATTACCGAAGACCTGATCCGAATGACGGCGGTGTCTTTCATAGGACAGATCGAGCAGACTCCACCTTCTCATTCAGCCGTCAAGATGGATGGCGAGCGAGCATATGAAAAGGCCCGTCGAGGGGAAACCGTAACCGTTAAGTCCAGAACTGTGCATATTCACGCCTTCGACATCACAGGAATTGAGCTGCCACACATCCATTTCCGGATAGTTTGCAGCAAAGGCACGTATATCCGCTCATTGGCCCACGATTTCGGAAAAGCCATGAACAATGGCGCGCACCTCAGTACCCTACGTCGCACACGGAGTGGAGATTTCGACGTCTCCAAGGCCTGGCAAATGCCCGATTTGGTGAAATGTCTAAAGGAGTTTACCTTTGTAGCGTCGCATGAAGATCTACAAAAACCTTGAGGACTTTGTCCCTCTGGACAACGCTGTGGTGACCATCGGCACGTTTGATGGCGTGCATGTGGGCCATCAGAAGATTTTGAGCACGTTGAAGGAATGCGCTAGAGAGATCAATGGTGAAACCGTATTGCTTACGTTTTTTCCTCATCCACGGCTCATTCTGCATCCGGAAGATGACACGCTCAGGCTTATCAGCGATATTGGGGAGAAGGTACAGTTATTGGCCGACGCAGGTATCGATCACCTGATCATTACGCCTTTCACACGAGACTTTTCGAACCAGTCGCCTGAGGAGTATATCCGGGATGTTCTGGTGGGCAAGATCGGAACCAAAAAGATTGTAATCGGCTATGACCACCGTTTCGGCAAAGACCGGCAGGGATCGCTTCAGGACTTGCTTGATCACGCTGAAATTTACGGATATACGGTACAACAGATTCCCGAACAAGACATTAACGACGTAGCGGTATCATCTACAAAAATACGGGAAGCGCTTATCAAAGGCGACATTGAGACCGCGAACAGTTATCTTGGCTATTCTTTTCAGCTTACCGGAAAGGTTATCAGGGGTAATCAGCTTGGACGCGATATCGGTTACCCAACGGCAAATCTGCATGTAGATGAAAATCACAAACTGATCCCGGCCTATGGGATATACGCAGTCGAGGCTGCAGTTATCGAACCACCGATTATTCAGACCGGCCCGTACATTCCTGTACAGCCGGAACATGTTATACAGGGAATGGGATATATTGGAACGCGTCCTACCGTTGACGGCGTGAGCCGCAGCATTGAAGTGCATCTGTTCGACTTTTCCAGCGACCTATACGGGAAAACCCTGCGCGTGAAATTCCTTGATTTCATCAGACATGACCAATGGTTTGAAAGCATGCAGGAACTGATCGACCAGATGGCCAAAGACGAACAGCGGGTTAGGGCCTTTTTTGACCGGTAAACATGAGCCTAAACGTTCACTACGCGCTGAAGTAGGCACGTACATTTTTGCCTTCCACCCAGTTCATATAAGCACGATTGACCACGCGGTTACCTCCCGGCGTCGGGTAATCACCTGAGAAGTACCAATCGCCCTTATGGTCGGGGCATGCTATATGCAGGTTATCCAACGTCTGATAAATGACTTCAACCTCCGCTTTTATATGGTTGCCCCGGATAATACCGGCAATTTCCTTGGAAATCTCTTCGTCCGTGAAGGGGGCATAGATGGCCTTTACATAGTTTTCCACCTCTTCTTTGGGCAGTTCCAACGACGCCAGACACTTCTGGTAAACGTCTTCTACCACATTCCCCATCCCGCGTTTATAAAGCAGGGATACCGCGGCTTCAAAAGCCACGAATTCACCCAGACGGGACATATCAATACCGTAACAGTCCGGGTAACGAATCTGCGGAGCCGAGGAGACGATAATGATCTTCTTTGGATTGAGCCGGTCCAGTATGGTCAGGATACTCTGCTTCAGGGTCGTACCACGAACAATAGAATCATCCACCGCCACGATCGTATCCTGCTGATCTTTGACAATTCCATAAGTAGTGTCGTAAACGTGCTGAACCATATCCAGCCGATCAGCATCCTGCGTAATGAAGGTCCGTAGTTTGGCATCCTTAATGTTCAGCTTTTCAAACCGGGGTGAAATGCTGAGCATTTCATTGAGTTCGCCGTCGGATATCTTGTCGGCACGATTCAGCAGCGTATCCTTCTGCAGCTTACGCACATATTCGTGGATTCCTTCACCAAGTCCGTAGAATGCAACTTCTGCAGTGTTCGGGATATAAGAAAAGACAGTGTTCTTGATATCGTAGTTAATGGCGCCAAGGATCTGAGGGCAAAGCAGCCGCCCTAACTGTTTACGCTCCTGATAAATCGCGGCATCACTTCCGCGCGAAAAATAAATACGTTCAAAGGAGCATGCCTTTTTCTCCGCCGGTTCACGGAATTGCTCTTCGGTGATGACACCGTTTTTCTTCACGATAAGCGCATATCCAGGTTTGATCTCGCTTATTTCACCGAACCGGACATTGAACGCGGTCTGAATAGCCGGCCGTTCAGAAGCAACCACCACAACTTCATCATCGGCATAATAATAAGCGGGCCGGATCCCAGCCGGGTCACGCATAACAAAAGCATCACCGTGACCAAAAATCCCGCTGATGGTGTATCCGCCGTCCCAACTTTTGGCCGACTTACGCAATATTCTGGCCACATCCATATGCTCAGCGATCAACCCGCTGATTTCAACATTGGTGTGTCCTTTCTTCTTGAATTGGTCAAACAGCTCCTGGTTTTCGGCATCTAAGAAGTGACCGATTTTTTCCAGTACCGTGACCGTATCGGCCCGCTCCTTCGGATGCTGCCCCAACTCGTATAATTGCTCAAGGAGTTCGTCAACATTGGTCATATTGAAATTCCCGGCAATCACTAGGTTACGGGACATCCAATTGTTCTGCCGCAGGAATGGGTGACAATTCTCGATGCTGTTTTTTCCATGCGTCCCATAACGAAGATGTCCTAAAAGCACCTCTCCCGTAAAGCTTACGTTGTTCTTTAACCATTGTGAATCGGCAAAGCGATCCGGATATACCCGTTGAACGGCGGCGAACTTCTTTTGGACATATTCAAAGATGTCCGCCACTGCATTAGGTGCCATGGAGCGGTACCGGCTGATGTAGCGGTTACCTGGTTTGACATCGAGTTTGATGGTTGCGATACCGGCGCCGTCCTGGCCACGGTTATGCTGTTTTTCCATCAAAAGATACAGCTTATTAATACCATATAGGGCCGTACCGTACTTTTCCTGATAATATGAAAGGGGCTTTAGCAGGCGAATCAGTGCGATACCGCACTCATGTTTGATAGCGTCACTCATGTTATGCGTTGAGTGCACAAAGGTACGTAATTTTTTTCTTTTTGTTGCGAAATTGTTAAGTCTTCAAACTGTCAATTTATGTCGGTCGTTCACCAGCCACCGTTTACAGTTTCTCTCCGTGCTGACTGATATCCAAGCCTATCTCCTCTTCTTCCGGTGATACCCGAAGCTTGCTGACCATATCAGTGATCTTTAACAGGACAAACGCCATGATCAATGTAAAGATCACCGCGCCTATCAATCCGATTAAGTGCGCTAGGAAGAGGCCGGTTTCACCAAAATACAGTCCATCGGTTGAAACGATCCCATTGATTGTCTTGGTTGCGAAAACGCCTGTAAACATCATGCCTACCATCCCGCCAACTCCGTGACAGGGGAATACGTCCAGTGTATCGTCCACCCGCGACCTTGTGCGCCATTCAACCACCAATCTGCTGACAATGGATGAAACCACACCGATAATAATGGAATGAGGAACAGTTACAAAACCAGCTGCTGGGGTGATCGCAACAAGACCAACGACCACACCGATGCAGACGCCCATTGCTGTCGGCTTTTTGCCGCGGGCCGCGTCGAAGAAGATCCATGCCAGCGCCGCCGCACCGGAGGCTGTACTGGTTGTGGCCAGCGCCGTAGCCGCAAGACTGCCGGCACCGAATGCAGACCCTGCATTGAAGCCAAACCAACCAAACCACAGCAATCCCGTCCCCAAAATCACATATGTAACCCGGGCGGGATCATGTCCACCATTGGTAACCCCTTGTTTCAGGTACAACGCTGAGGCGAGCGCCGTCACGCCGGCTGACATATGAACCACAGTTCCGCCCGCAAAGTCCAGGACACCCATGCCGGCCAGAAGCCCGTCCGGATGCCAGGTGGCATGCGCGAGGGGAGCATATATAAAGATGAAAAAAAGACAAAGGAACAGCACATAAGAAGTAAACCGTATCCGCTCGGCGAATGCTCCAGTAATCAGTGCGGGAGTGATTATAGCGAATTTCAACTGATACATGGCAAACAAGGCAAAGGGAATCGTCGGTGCACCTGGCCAGTTGGGACCGCCAATAACACCTTCAAACATGAAATATGTAGCGGGATTGCCGATAACACCCCCTATGGATTCCCCAAAAACCAGACTGAAGCCAAACACTACCCAGATTACAGCGACCACGCCCATACAGATGAAGCTCTGCAGCATGGTAGAGATCACATTTTTCTTTTTCACCATGCCGCCATAGAAAAATGCCAAACCCGGTGTCATGATCAGCACCAGTGCGGTCGACGTCAGCATCCAGGCAACGTCGGCACCATTAAATTCATGTTCGCCTTCAGCCGGTAGACCGGGAAAGAACAGAGCCAGCAACACAACAACCACAAGCAGGGCAAAGGGAATCGTTGATTTTTTCGAATTCATTTGATTATCGATATTAAAATTGCCGCTAAAGTAGAAAAATAGGCACAAGAATCACAACTTTAGTTTTGTTTTTTTATCAATTCCTTAAAAACACCGCGATTTATAACAAAAAACTCAAAAATAATCCAGTAAAAATCGAAGCACAACACAAAACGCATAAAATTACCAAGACAAAAGACACTTTACCGGAAACACTCCAACGAATAGAGCAGTCACTTGCAATGTTGAAAACATAATACAATTACTTCCAACGGCTTGTCACCTCCCCTTTCCTTCCGGCTGTTTTTCCATTTGGCTTCCCCTTAAAATTGTGTAAGTTTGTTTGGATAATCCGACTACGGCAGTGGATTTTTGAGGCAAGCGATGTATTTAATATTTGACACTGAAACCACCGGTCTTCCCAAGCGATGGGATGCTCCCATAACCGATACAGATAATTGGCCCCGATGCATACAGATCGCATGGCAATTGCATGATGCAATGGGTAATCTTATAGAGCACCGGGATTACCTGATCAAGCCGGAGGGCTTCAATATTCCGTTCGACGCGGAGCGGGTACACGGGATATCCACTGAATTGGCAACAGAGCGGGGCGTACCACTGGCAGGCGTTCTTGAGGAATTCAATGACGCGTTGGCAAAAGCGAAGTTCGTTGTAGGTCAGAACATAGGCTTTGACATCAATATCATGGGGTGCGAATTTCACCGATTCGGTATGGAGTGCTCCTTATCAAAAATGGCTGTACTGGACACCTGCACGGAAGTAACGGCTGAACTGCTCCAAATTCCAGGTGGACGAGGAGGCAAGTTTAAGCTACCGAACCTGACCGAACTGCACCAATACCTGTTCGGTGTCCCCTTTGCCGAGGCGCATAATGCAACCGCGGACGTCGAGGCGACCGCCCGCTGCTTCCTCGAACTGATCAAACGGGAAGCATTCACTGCTGCCGAATTACAGGTAGATACAGGATACTTTTTGGAATTCCGGCGGTGTAATCCCGACCCGATTGCGCCTGTAGGCCTTACTCACATCAACCTGAAGGCCGCATCCGACGAACTCCGGAAGCGCATACAAAGCGAACAGCAGGCAGAAATCCCCACCCAGGACCTGGAAGCCAACAGGCGCGATATGGCGCAGGTGGATTTTGTGCACCTGCATAACCATACCCAATTTTCCGTGCTGCAGTCCACCATATCGGTAGGCGATCTTGTTAAGGCAGCCGTAGCCCATAAAATGCCAGCCGTGGCAATCACGGACCACGGTAATATGATGGGTGCCTTTCATTTTGTAAGTCAGGTTCTTAATCATAACAAGACAGCAGAAGCAAAAAACAAAGCGGCCCTGGAAAACGGCGAAACACCTACCGAAGTGGTTGTCAAACCCATCGTCGGCTGCGAATTCTACGTCTGCGAAGATCATACGGATAAGTCGAGGAAGGACAATGGCTATCAGGTAGTGTTCCTGGCAAAGAACAAGAACGGCTACCATAACCTTGCCAAAATGTCTTCCATCGCCTATACGAAAGGATTCTACTATGTGCCGCGGATAGACCGTACCGTTATAGCGCAATTCAAAGACGACATCATCGTATTATCCGGCAACCTCTATGGCGAGGTCCCTAATAAGTTGCTCAACATGGGCGAAAACCAGGCCGAGGAGGCGTTGGTTTGGTGGAAGGACACATTCGGCGAGGATTTCTACATTGAACTGATGCGGCACGGACAGGAAGACGAAGACCGCGTGAACCAGAGCCTCGTTTCGCTGGCCAATAAACACGGCGTGAAAATTGTCGCTACCAACAACACCTATTATATCAAAAAGGAAGACGCGCATGCACATGATATCCTGCTTTGCGTGAAAGACGGGGAAAAATTATCCACGCCCAAAGGACGGGGACGAGGTTTCCGCTTCGGCTTGCCTAATAATGAATACTACTTTAAGTCAGGCGAAGAAATGAAGAAGGCGTTCGCAGACCTACCCGACGCTATCCTGAACATTCAGGAAATCGTTGAGAAGATCGAACCCTATTCATTGCACCGCAATGTCCTGCTGCCGAAGTTCGAAATACCTGAAGAATTCCAGGTGGCGGAAGACGAGCTGGACGGCGGCAAGCGGGGGGAAAACAAATACCTGCGGCACCTTACTTACACCGGTGCAGCCAAACGTTATAAAGAAATCACCACCGAAATACGGGAACGGCTCGATTTTGAATTGGCTACCATTGAACGCACCGGCTATCCAGGCTATTTTCTCATTGTCCAGGACTTTATCGCCGCTGCGCGGGACATGGGGGTGTCGGTAGGTCCCGGTCGTGGTTCTGCCGCGGGGTCAGCAGTGGCATATTGCCTCGGCATCACTAACATCGACCCGATTGCGTATGACCTCCTGTTCGAACGGTTCCTGAACCCGGACCGGATTTCCATGCCGGATATCGATATTGACTTTGACGACGAAGGGCGCGGCCGGGTGATGGATTATGTCATCAAGAAGTACGGGGCAAACCAGGTAGCCCAGATCATCACCTACGGTACCATGGCAGCCAAATCATCTATCCGTGATACGGCACGGGTGCTGGATCTGCCGCTCTTCGAGGCTGACAAGATTGCAAAACTGATTCCCAACCTCAAGCTCAACAAGATTTTCAATATGGATGCACAGGCGCTCAAAAGTGCCCTGCGCAGCGAAGAGTTGGAGAACGTTCAGCAACTTATCAGCATCGCCCACGGAAACGGACTGGAAGCTGAAACGATCCGCCAGGCGCAGGTATTGGAAGGGTCGCTCCGTAATACGGGTATCCATGCCTGCGGCGTCATCATTACGCCAGACGATATCACAAACTTTGTACCGGTGGCCACCGCCAAGGATTCCGACCTCTACGTGACCCAGTTTGACAACTCAGTGGTAGAGAGTGCCGGACTGCTGAAGATGGACTTCCTTGGCCTCAAAACGCTGACCCTTATCAAGGATACGGTAAACATCGTAAAACACCGTCATGGCATTGAACTGAATCCTGATGAGTTTCCGATAGACGATGTCAAAACCTATGAGTTGTTTCAGCGCGGCGAAACCATCGGCATCTTCCAGTATGAGTCGCCCGGCATGCAGAAATACATGAAGGAGCTGAAACCTACGGTCTTCGGTGACCTCATCGCAATGAACGCTCTCTACCGGCCAGGGCCAATGGAATACATTCCGAGCTTCATCCGCCGGAAACATGGACAGGAACCGATCACCTATGACCTGGACGCGTGCGAGGAATACCTGAAGGAAACTTACGGCATTACGGTTTATCAGGAACAGGTGATGCTGCTGTCGCAGAAGCTGGCAGGCTTTACCAAAGGTGAGGCGGACGTACTCCGTAAGGCCATGGGGAAGAAACAGCGCGACGTCCTGGACAAGATGAAACCGAAATTCATCGACCAGGCCGCTGCAAATGGACATAACCCGAAGGTGCTTGAAAAAATCTGGAAGGATTGGGAGGCTTTCGCCAGTTATGCTTTTAACAAGTCGCATTCCACATGCTACGCTTGGGTAGCGTACCAGACCGCGTATCTAAAGGCCCACTATCCTGCGGAGTACATGGCAGCTGTGTTATCCAACAATATGAATGACATCAAACAGGTGACGTTCTTTATGGAAGAATGCAAACGTATGGGATTGCAGGTATTGGGACCTGATGTCAATGAATCCTTCTACAAATTCACGGTAAATGACAAGGGAGCGATCCGTTTCGGCATGGGCGCTGTAAAAGGCGTGGGAGCCGGCGCGGTGGAAACCGTTGTGGCGTGCCGGGAAGATGCGCCTTACACATCCATCTTTGATTTGGCCCGGCGCATTGACCTCCGGGCCGCTAATAAAAAAGCGTTTGAAAGCCTGGCCTATGCCGGTGGATTCGACTGTTTCTCCGGTACGCACCGGGCACAATATTTCCACACCGACGGGGATGGGGGTACCGCCCTCGAAAAGGCCTTGAAATACGGCGCAAAGTACAAGGAAAACGAAAATTCAGCACAGGTGAGCCTTTTCGGCTCCAGCAGCAACGTACAAATACCTGAGCCCACTCTTCCGGTTTGCCCCGAATGGGGGTTAATCGAAAAACTGAAGTATGAAAAAGACGTCATCGGTATTTACCTTACCAGCCATCCGTTGGATAACTATCGCTTTGAAATCAATCATTTCTGCCAGCATCCGGTCCGGCTCCTTACACTGATTGACAAAGTCAAAGGCGCTGAGGTCGACGAAGAAGTCATGGCAGAATTCAACAGAATCAAAAACCGGGAGCTTTCCATTGGGGGGATGGTCACCTCTGCCAGCCACCGTGTCACGAAAAACGGCAAACCCTTCGGTGTCATGGTTTTCGAAGATTATGCCGATTCGTATGAAATCGCCTTGTTCGGGGAGGACTACGTTAAGATGAAGGGCTATCTCCATGAAGGCTATTTTCTCCAGATAAGAGGCATTATTCAGGAGCGCTTCCGTCAACCCGGAAACTGGGGCTTCGAAGTGAAAGGCATGCAGCTGCTTTCCGATCTGCGTGACAAACTAGCCAAAAGCATTACCATACAGGTTCCGTTGCATGCCTTGGATGACCACTTCGTTAACCGGATCCAACAGCTGGTACAGGCAAATGTCGAGCAGTATGAAAACAAGAATTGCCAATTAAAGTTCTCCGTGCGTGATTTCGACTCCGAGATCAGCATTGAAATGCCATCCAAGGGGCTGAAAATCAGCCCCAGTAATGACTTCATCGAAGCGTTGGCAATGTTGAATGGTGTCAATTACAAGTTAAATTAATGTCAGAATGTCGCTGTGTTGCTGTGGCAATGATTTTGATATGTATATTTGTGCCGGTCATCGGTCTCAGTAAGAGACCGTAAAAAAGGACAAAGCAAATAAGTAATTAAAATAGCAGACAGCCGGAGGCACTGCCAACGGCTGAACGCAAAACGAGGTAACATCATGGCATTAGAAATCACAGACAGCAACTTCGATGAAGTTGTTTTGAAATCAGACAAGCCGGTATTGGTCGATTTTTGGGCAGAATGGTGCGGCCCTTGCCGCATGGTCGGACCCATCGTCGAAGAGCTGGCAAAGGAATACGATGGCAAAGCTGTTGTGGGGAAAGTAAATGTTGACTATAACCCCGATATCTCCGTGAAATACGGCATTCGTAATATTCCCGCATTGCTGTTCTTTAAAAACGGTGAGATCGTGGACAAACAGATCGGCGCAGTACCGAAATCAGTATTGGCCGACAAGTTGGTAAAGCAACTTTAAAAACAGCAGACAAAAAAGTAAAAAGAGGCCGTCTCATAAGTCAATTATGAGGCGGTTTTTAGTTTTTAAGTAGTTGATGAGTGGAGTTGGGTGATCGGAGAGGACAACGCTGGTTTAAGGTTTTTGTCGGACTTCCGGATTCCAAAGA
>Ga0065721_10048967_pt1 | contig 55414 bp, 55 predicted proteins | sample Mesricmetagenome_FD_59108 | JGI IMG/M metagenome (GOLD analysis project Ga0065721, IMG submission 59108) | Mesophilic microbial community from rice straw/compost enrichment Sample: eDNA_1 v2 (version 2) | ecosystem: Engineered > Solid waste > Grass > Composting > Bioreactor | place: USA: Davis... | reverse complement strand
TTCGTCCTGAGCCAGGATCAAACTCTCCATGAATGGTTGTTTGACTTGCTCAAACTTTGTTTTATCGCTTTTCCGTTATTTCTAACGGGGCAGTTTCGCTCGTTGTTCAGTTTTCAAAGAACAATTTCTTCTCTCGTTGTCGGCCGTTTGTTTCAGCGGCGACTTAGATAATATACCACGTACGCCTAATGGAATGCAAGTACTTTTTTAAACTTTTTTACTAAAACATGATTATTATCTTTTACATCTCATAATTACGCAATTACTCCTTATAAAAACAATAAAGATATCGCTCTTATACAGAGCGATATCTTAGGTTATCCCATTACTTCTTTTATATGCAGATGTCTTTCGACCGTAAGATTGATAATTGATCCTCCCACAGAAACCCATGGTCTGGTCGGGTGCACAGCATCCGTAAACACAATCTCTCCGACCCGATCATCGCTAAGCTTGACGATATTGCCATTATGGAATTGCGTTACTTTCTCTACAAATACTCTGACGTATGCAGGCTCCAGCTTTCCGAAGGAATCGCTCTGAATCTGTTCCAGAACGAAATAGGGAGAGGCTGCCTTACGATAGAATCTGTTTAACGTCATCGCATGATAGATATCCGCAATAGCTACAATCTTGGCATAAGGATGAATCTTGGATGTATCGATGGCAAGCGGATAACCGCTGCCGTCAATACGCTCATGATGCTGCAGAGCTGTCAGTTTAACCCCTTCGTTTAGAGAGGCGATATTTTTGAGCAGCTGATAACCCAGCACCGTGTGACGCTTCATTTCTTCATTCTCATCCGCAGTCAAAGCTGTGGGTTTCGCCAAAATGGCCGGATCAATCTTTATGTTTCCGATATCGTGAAGCAGACCAGCAAGTGCTATCGGCATCCAGTCTTTACGCGGAAGTCCGCACCACTGGGCAATACGATAGGAGGTTAAGGCAACCAGTACGCTGTTATGCAGCAAGTAGTCACGTTCTGCAAACTGTCTCGGCATAAAGGTGAGAACCTGGTAACTGTTCTCGTACTGCATCATCTTCTCAAGCTGATTCCGTATATCCATAACTGGTATGGACAGGCCTGATCCGATTTCGTTAATCACTCGTCGCAGCAGCACCAGCATCTGATCGTACTCATCATGCAGCGGCGTGGATGATTGAACAGGAGCAGCCGCCTTCTCTTGCTTTGCACTCTCCTGTTCTTTATCCGCTTGATTAGCCGCTTGCTCGATCTGTACTTTCGGAACCAGAAAGGCCTGCATAATCTCTAATTCTCTTGGTGTGACGATGCACCCCTTCTGAAACAATACTCCGCCCAGCGGGGTGAGGACATCTTCGCTGATTTTGTCGCCTAACTTCACTTGTGATAAAGCCACTGTTGCCACAACGGTCCCCTCCCGAGGTATACCTATCCTGTCTGCTTACGAATTACTCTTCTGTCGGCTCGGAGCCAGCATCCGATGCGTTCTCTTCGAATTCTTCGCCTTCTTCAAGCGCATCATCAGCTTCTTCGCTGCGTGCTACACGAGTTACCGTAGATACGGTGTCATCATCACGCGTATTAATCAGCTTCACGCCTTGTGTATTGCGGCCCATCGTCGAAATACCTTCCATGCTCGTCCGAATAAGCGTACCAAGAGCGGTCATAATCATCAGGTCCTCATCATTCAGAACAACCTTCAAGCTGACAATAGGTCCGTTCTTGTCGGTAACGTTAAGGGTCTTGATCCCTTTACCGCCGCGGTTCTGAATCCGGTATTCGCTCATTGGCGTACGTTTACCGTAGCCTTTGGCCGTTACGATCAGCACATCATTCTCCGGATTAACAACATCCATATCAATCACGGTATCGTCATCATCCAATTGAATGCCTTTTACACCTGTAGCGGAACGTCCCATAGAACGAACATCCTGCTCAGAGAAGCGGATGGACATGCCTTGTGCCGTCCCCATTACGATCTCCTGGTTGCCGTCTGTCAGCTTGACGCCGATCAGTTCGTCATCCTCACGAATCGAAATTGCAATCAGGCCGACCTTCCGTATATTCATATAATCGTCAAGCGGCGTCTTTTTGACGATACCCTGACGGGTCGAGAAGAACAGATAGCTGTCCGAATCAAAGCTTTCTACAGGAATAACCGCATTAATGGTCTCGCCCTGCTCAATTTGAATCAGGTTGATGATCGGTGTTCCCCGGGCTGTGCGGCTGAGATCCGGAATCTCATACGCCTTCAGGCGATATACCTTGCCCTTGTTCGTAAAGAACAGGAGGTAATGATGGGTATTGGATACAAACAGATGCTCAACGAAATCATGCTCTTTCGTATCCATACCAACGACGCCTTTGCCGCCCCTCTTCTGGCTGCGGTAAGTCGTTACCGGCAATCGCTTGATATACCCGGTATGTGTAATGGAGATGATGACATCCTCACGCGGAATCAGGTCCTCGTCAAGAATCTCCTCATCGCTCACGGTAATTTCAGTACGACGCTCATCGCCGAAACGCTCTTTGATCTCATTCAGCTCTTCGCTGATAATATTGAGCACAAGCTGCTCATCAGCCAAAATCGCTTTGTACTCAGCAATTTTCTTCATCAGCTCCGCATATTCGGCTTCGATCTTGTCGCGTTCCAGACCTGTCAGTCTTTGAAGGCGCATATCGAGAATAGCCTGCGCCTGCTCGTAGCTCAGCGCAAAACGCTCAATCAAACCTTCGCGGGCAATATCCGCTGTTTGCGAAGCACGGATAAGCGCAATAACCTCATCCAGATGATCAAGTGCGATACGCAAACCTTCGAGGATATGTGCTCTAGCTTCTGCTTTCCGAAGGTCATACTCAGTACGACGACGAATAACCTCGATTTGATGCTGTAAATAGTAATACAACATTTCACGAATATTCAAGGTCTTCGGTTCGCCATTAACAAGCGCCAGCATGTTAATTCCGAAGTTCGACTGCATTTGTGTCTGCTTGTACAGATTGTTCAGCACAACGCTTGGCGTCACATCACGGCGCAGTTCAATAACGATCCGCATGCCGTTACGGTCCGATTCATCGCGAAGGTCAGTGATGCCCTCTACTCTTTTCTCGCGAACGAGCTCAGCGATCTTCTCGACCAGTCGGGCTTTATTCACTTGGTACGGCAGCTCATACACAATAATACGGGCTTTGTTGCCATTCTCCTCAATCGTTGCACGTGCGCGCATCGTTACCGTGCCGCGTCCAGTCAGATAAGCCTGACGGATGCCGCTAAGTCCCATAACGATACCCGCTGTAGGGAAATCGGGGCCTTTTACATAATCAATCAGCTCAACAGGCGTAATCTCAGGATTAAGGATCAGCGCCTGAATGCCGTCAATAACCTCAGTCAGGTTATGCGGCGGAATGTTCGTTGCCATCCCCACCGCAATACCCGTTACCCCGTTTACGAGCAGGTTCGGGAAACGCGACGGCAGAACGGCCGGCTCTTTCTCCTCACCGTCATAGTTCGGAACAAAATCAACGGTTTCTTTATTTAAATCGCGGAGCATCTCCATGGCGATTTTCGACAGACGCGCCTCGGTATACCGCATCGCCGCCGCCATATCTCCGTCAATCGAGCCGAAGTTGCCATGCCCGTCCACGAGCATGTACCGCATGGAGAAATCCTGCGCCATCCGTACCATTGCTTCATAAACCGACGAATCGCCGTGCGGATGGTACTTACCGATTACTTCCCCTACGATCCTCGCAGACTTCTTATACGGCTTGTCCGAAGACATACCCAGCTCCGACATTGCGTACAAAATACGACGATGCACCGGCTTAAGACCGTCCCTTACATCGGGCAATGCGCGGCTAACGATAATACTCATCGCATAGTCCATAAATGAATCGCGCATTTCCGTACCGATGTCGCGGTCTTTAATTTGCGAATGCTGTTGTTCTTCCGCCATGTTTTACCTCCCTGACGTCATCAATCTGCAACCTTACTAAACATGATAACCATTATATTACTTTCACAAAAAAGGCACGGCTAAACGCCCTGCATCCGTTTCATCTATGAAACCGACAAATTAACTGGAAATTGACGAAAAAATAGGCGAATATCCGTATTCTTTCGTTCCCGATCCGCCATAAAATAAACAGACCCAAATTACATTATACCACTCATTCCAAAGTCTGTCTTCTTCTTGATTCGCATTCCTGACATCGTTTGAAGGGTCCAATCGGAAAGGAGCATCAACTTGTCTATCCAATTGGTATACAGCAAATGGGAGAAAACAAATGTCCTTCTTCACTCGGCAGCTCTCCGTGAATATATTCCTGTGACGAAACTCTTCAGTCAGGAGAACCTTCTGCTGATGTTAACTGAATATGGGATGGTCTATGTCAAACCAGTTAACGGTACCTTCGGCAAAGGCGTTATGCGCGTAGAAAGACTTAAGCCGGCTAGCAAAGGCTTTAAATATCAATTAAACACGACCGTTCGGACTTTTCCTACCTTTGAGCTGCTGTACCAGGGCTTAGTTAAGAAGATCAACGGCAGGCGTTATCTGGTTCAAAAAGGAATTGATTTGCTCCGCCATAAGAAGCGGCGTTTTGATATCCGGGTAATGGTGCAACGTAATGACAGTAATAACTGGGAGGCTACCGGCATCATCGGCCGTCTGGCCCATCCTGCTAAGGTAGTAACCAACTACCATAACGGCGGAACTCCCATGTCCTTCGAACGTTTAATGTCTACTCATCAATCGCCAACTCAAAAAATGATCTATGCCCTCCGCCTCAAACAAATTAGTCTGGACATTGCAAAGGAACTGGAGAAGCATTATCCGGGCATTAAAGAGCTCGGTATCGATATTGCCATTGATCAGCAATTTCGTCCCTGGGTTCTGGAGGTTAATACAAAGCCTGATGCCTTTATCTTCCGCAAGCTTGAAGACAAAACGATCTTCCGTAAAATCTATAATTATGCGGTCTCTTATGGCCGTTACAAAAAGAAATAGCCGTCCATCGGGACGGCTAACTTTGTTTGTCTGCTAAATATCCAAATTCTTAACATCTTTGGCGAACTGCTGAATGAAATCACGGCGCGGTTCAACGTTATCGCCCATGAGCGTGTCGAAGATGACGTCTGCTTCAATCGCGTCTTCGATAGATACCTGAAGCATAGTCCGGCTCTCCGGATCCATCGTTGTTTCCCACAGCTGCGTGGCGTTCATCTCGCCGAGACCTTTATAACGCTGTACGTTTACTTTGGCGCCTTCACCGAATTCCGCGATAATCTCATCGCGTTCCTTCTCGGACTGCGCATAGCGGATAACCTTGTTCCGCTCGATCTTGAACAGCGGCGGCTGTGCGATATAAATATAGCCTGCTTCGATAATCTTCCGCATGTAACGGAAGAAGAAGGTCAGCATCAAAGTCCGGATGTGCGCACCGTCGACGTCGGCATCAGTCATAATAATGACCTTATGGTAACGCGCCTTCGCCAGATCGAAATCATCGCCAATGCCTGTGCCAAGCGCTGTGATAATCGCACGGATCTCGGCATTTCCGAGAATGCGGTCAAGTCTAGCACGCTCAACGTTCAAGATTTTACCGCGCAGCGGCAGAATCGCCTGGAAATGACGGTCCCGGCCTTGCTTCGCCGAACCGCCGGCGGAATCGCCTTCGACGATATAGAGCTCACTGATCGAGGCGTCCTTGGAGGAGCAGTCAGCCAGTTTGCCTGGCAGGGAGCTCACTTCAAGCGCACTTTTACGACGTGTTAATTCACGTGCTTTACGTGCCGCTTCGCGGGCTCTTGCCGCTTGCAGGCCTTTCTCAACGATTTTACGGGAAACCGAAGGATTCTCATCCAGGAACTCCTGCAGCTTCTCGGCAAAGAACGATTCGACAATACCGCGTACTTCACTATTGCCAAGCTTCGTCTTTGTTTGTCCTTCGAACTGCGGCTCGGGAATTTTCACCGAAATAATCGCCGTCAAGCCCTCGCGGACATCATCGCCGGAGAAGTTGGAATCATTGTCTTTAATTAATCCCGTCTTACGGGCATAGTCGTTAATAATCCGCGTGAGCGCGCTCTTGAAGCCCGATTCATGCGTACCGCCCTCATGCGTATTGATGTTATTCGCGAAAGAATGAATATTCTCGGTATAGCCGTCATTATACTGCAGCGACACTTCCACCTGAATATGATCTTTCGAGCCTTCCACATAGATCGGTTCTTCGTGCATCACTTCTTTGTTACGGTTCAAGTGTTTAACGAACTCGATAATACCGCCATCATACTTGAACGAATTTGAAGCGCCAGTACGCTCATCAATCAGTTCAATCTCGAGGCCTTTATTCAAAAACGCCAACTCGCGGATCCGCGATTGGAGCGTCTCATATTCGTAAACGGTGGTGTCAGTAAAAATCTCAGGATCCGGTTTAAACTTAACTGTCGTACCCGTCTCATCTGAGTCTCCAACAATCTTGACGTCATACTGCGGTACACCGCGGCGGTATTCTTGTTGGTAGATATGTCCATGAAGCTTAACCGTAACCGTTACATGTTCTGACAACGCATTAACGACGGATACACCTACACCGTGCAACCCGCCCGATACTTTATAGCCCTCGCCGCCGAATTTACCGCCGGCATGGAGGACGGTCATAACAACTTCAAGCGTTGATTTCTTAAGCTTAGCGTTCTCCCCGACAGGGATACCGCGTCCATTATCAATAACGGTAATACTGTTATCCTCATGGACACGAACCTGAATCTTTGTACAGTAACCGGCCAGTGCTTCGTCGATACTGTTATCGACAACCTCCCATACGAGATGATGGAGACCTTTACCGCTAGTAGAACCGATATACATCCCCGGACGCTTACGTACAGCTTCTAAACCCTCGAGGACCTGTATCTGACTCTCATCGTACGTATTCTGCTGATTCAACTGCTCACTACTCCTCTCATACCTGTTCGCCTCGGCTGCTTCTAGCCGTTCGCCGCAAAATGATGTGCCCGTTTCTTCAAAGTAGAGGATGAAATCGGCGAATAATAGATTTTCTGCTTGGTCACAACAATCGATTTCGGCTCTTCCTCGCCAATTGTCTCGACATCTTTACGTTTGCGGGCCCCTGCTACAAATTGCTTGGACAGCTTGGAGGATTGCTCTATCGATATATCAAAAATGGCTACCAGCTCGGCAGCCCGGATAATTTTCTCGCCGCCCAAATGGATATACATATCCTCTGCCTCCCGTATATAAGCCCGTTATCAGCGCGTCACTCGGCCTTCCCGCACATCATAGATACCGGCGTCACGGAGCTTGCTCACATTTACGCTCTCGAGTCCGGTCGTTGTAATAAACGTCTGAACTTTGCTCTGAAATGTCTCGATGAGCTGTGTCTGCCGGTTTTGGTCCAGCTCAGACAGCACATCATCAAGCAATAGCAGCGGGTATTCCCCAATTTCCTCGCAGATCAATTCTATCTCGGCAAGCTTAAGCGACAATGCGGTTGTGCGCTGCTGTCCCTGCGACCCGTAAACAGCCGCCTCCTTGCCGTTAATAAAGAATGCCATGTCGTCGCGATGCGGTCCAACAAGTGACATTCCTCTGCGAATCTCCTGATCTTTCACCTGTGATAACTTTAACATAAATTGCTCAAATAAAACAGTTTCATCTTCGGATGCACCGCCGTCAAAGGACGGGCGATACTCAATGGTGAGGCGTTCGCCGCCCGCCGTTATGCCGGAATGAATCTGCTCCGCCCACCGTTGTAATTTATGAATAAAGTGTTTCCTTTTTTTCATAATTTTAACACCGTGTTCAGCAAGCTGCATATTCCATATCTCCAGCATCTCCTGCTGAGAGCTTCCCGGCGATGCTGTCTTCAGGTAATTGTTGCGCTGTGCCAGCACCTTGGTATACTGCGTCAGAGTATGCAAATAACCGGGCTGTACTTGGCCGATTTCCATATCGAGAAACCGTCTTCGTATGCCCGGTGTTCCTTTGACAATTTCAAGATCCTCGGGTGCGAACATTACCACGTTCAGTGATCCGATGAAATCGCTGAGCTTCCGCTGCTCGAGTCCGTTAATCCTTGCTTTCTTGCCCTGGGTCGAGTACATCAAGTCCAGCTTAACTGTGCCGTAACGCTTCTCCACCACTCCATGGATGCGAGCTGAATCAGCCTCCCAGCCGATCAGCTCCTTATCCTTGGATGTACGGTGTGATTTGGTGAGGGCCAGAGCGAATATCGCTTCAAGCAAATTCGTCTTGCCCTGCGCATTAGGTCCAACAAACAAATTAACCTGATTGTCCGTCGTGAGCTCAAGCTCTTTGTAGTTACGATAGTTGTGCAATTGAATGCTGTTTAAAAACACGATTCGTTTGTCCTCCCGGCTCTGGCCTCTTCTTAGGCGCTTAAGCCCCGGTCACCGTAAAGACGCCGCAGCCTTCTACTTCAACGCGGTCATTAGGGTACAGCTTTCTGCCGCGGCGGTTATCCACAACCCCGTTTATCTGAACCTCGTTTTCCTGCAAGAAAAATTTCGCGTGTCCACCTGTGGATATACAATCAGCCAGCTTTAAAAACTGCCCAAGCGTAATATATTCCGTTCGAATAGCGATTTCTTTCATCACATGCTCACCTGCCTTTCACCTTACTTCATTGCCTGAATAGCCTTAGTTCGTTGTTCGATAAGGCAAGATGACATACGTGTTGTAATTATGATCAGTCGGACGAATAACAATCGGGCTCATAGCACCGGTAAACCCAATAAAGATCTGCTCGCTGTCGATGACTTTAAGCACATCCAGCATATATTTGGAGTTGAAAGCAATCTTGAGCGGATCCCCGTCGAATTGCTTCGCTTCAAGCTGCTCGGTTACGCGCCCGAGCTCCGTCGAGCTAGAGGAGATTTCAATCGAGCCGTCATCAAGTGTCGTTAGACGAACGATGTTGGTTTTCTCTTCTCTCGACATAAGGTACGCGCGATCGATAGCATCCGTCAAATTTTTTGTATCAAGAACGAGCTCTGTTTTGAACATGCTCGGAATAATTTTAGATGTATCCGGGTAAGTGCCGTCCAGCACACGGGTATAGAACAGAACATTGCCGATTTTGAACAGCACCTGGTTGTCCGCTACGACAATATCTACGAGCCCGTGCTGATCGGGAACCAGCTTCGAGAGCTCAACTAATGTTTTTGCCGCAATTACAACATTGTTGAACCGGTAGTCGGCGGCGGTCTCCGCTTGTGCAATACGGCTGGCCAGACGGTGGCGGTCGGTCGCCACAAATTTGAGCTGCTTATCCTGAAGACTCCAAAGAACACCGGTCAGGATAGGGGTCTGCTCATTAACGGATGCAGCCAGAACGGTCTGACGAATCATCGCCTTCAGCAAATCGCCGGGCATCTGGAACAGCTCATTTTGCTCAATAGAAGGCAGCACCGGGAACTCCTCCGGATCGAGGCCAACCATCTGGATATCTGTGGAACCGGAACGGATCAGTGTTTGAAAATGGGCGCCGACTTCAATTTCCACATTGTCAGAAGGGAGTTTCTTGACGATCTCCACAAAAAATTTGGCTGGAAGTACAACATTGCCGGGTTTATCCACATGTGCAATAACGAGATTTTCCCGTTCTACAGGAATAAAGCTTTGAATAGATATATCAGTATCACTTGCTGTTAAGGTAACTCCCTGATGGGTAACCTCAATCTTGATGCCGCCGAGAATAGGGATTGTAGGACGGGAGGAAGCCGCTTTGGCAACCTGCTGGATGGCTTCGTTCAGTTCATGTTTGGAAATCGAAAGTTTCATGGTTTCACTCCTAAGTCCGTTTCGGATTGGTGTTGGGTGGTTTTCAAAAATCGGCGGAGCCGTAAGGGGCGTTTTCGCCCTATTTTGATGATGTTTTTTTAAAAAAATTAGTAGTCGTAGTAGTAGGCGGCGTTAATATGTGGATAACCGTCTAAAACACGGATAAAGCAAGCCTATCCACATGTGTATAGCTTGTGCATAGGCTTGCTTGGTTGTCCATATAGAAGTGGATAACTTTTACGTGTGATTTTTGATCTTCTCTGTCAGGTTTTGCAAAATCTTGTACAAGTCCTGATCTTGCTTGAGCTGCTGTGAGATTTTCTCATGCGCATGGATAACGGTTGTATGGTCGCGTCCGCCAAACGCTTCGCCAATCTTCGGAAGCGAATAATCAGTAAGCTCGCGCGAGAGGTACATCGCAATCTGACGCGGGTAGGCAACGGCTTTGGTTCGCTTCCGGGCCTTGAACTCCTCGAGACGCAGACCATAGAACTCGCCAACCTTTGTCTGAATATCATTTATGGTAATCATCTTCGGACGGCTGGATGGGATAATGTCTTTTAACGCTTCGGCAGCCAAATGGGATGTAATATCCTGGTTGATAAGCGAGGAATAAGCGACTACGCGGATAAGAGCGCCTTCCAGCTCACGAATATTCGTATCAATCTGATTCGCAATATAGACCATTGCTTCATTCGGAATATCAAGGTTCTCCGCTTTCGCTTTTTTGCGCAAAATGGCGATCCTTGTCTCCAAATCCGGTGCCTGAATATCTGTTATCAGTCCCCATTCGAACCGCGAACGCAGCCTTTCCTCTAAAGTCGGGATTTCCTTCGGCGTTCGGTCGCTGGAAATAACGATTTGCTTCCTTTCTTCATGCAGCGCATTAAAAGTATGGAAGAATTCCTCTTGCGTGCCGTCTTTACCAGCCAAAAACTGAATATCGTCAATCAAAAGCACATCAATATTGCGATATTTGTTACGGAAGCTTTCCCCGCGATTGTCCCGGATCGCATTAATGAACTCATTCGTAAACTTCTCAGACGAGATATACATAATTTTTGTGCTTGGATTGTGGTCCATAATGTAGTGGCCGATGGCATGCATCAAGTGCGTTTTGCCAAGTCCTACGCCGCCGTATAAAAAAAGCGGATTGTATGCCTTTGCCGGCGCCTCCGCTACAGCAAGCGAAGCGGCATGGGCAAACCGGTTATTGGCCCCGATGACAAACGTATCGAACGTATATTTCGGGTTAAGCATATGATTGAATGTCTCTTCATGAACGATTGGAGCTTCGACTGATTTGGGCTGCACAGCTGGCACGGGCTCAGCTGCCTTGGCCTCTTCAATTGAAAATCGGACATCGACCTGTCTGCCGAGAAACTCAAACAAGGTGTTGCGAATTAATTTGGTATACCGGCCTTCCAGCCATTCAGCTGCAAATGTTGTCGGCGCCGTTACTTCCAGCAAAGAATCGTTCACGAAGGAAGCTTTGGTCGCTTTAAACCAGGTATCGAAACTGGGTTTGCTTAGTTTCGTCTGAATGATTGACAACACTTGCTGCCATAAATCATAGGTATGGCTGTCCACAGACGTCACTCCTTATCAAAAATCGCCGAATCGGCGCAATTAAGCCAAATCATGTCGAATGAATGGTGATTATTTCGAAATACCCACAATATGAAGAAAAATAGGAACATGAGTTATAAATAGGGGATGAGTTTGTTCACAATGTTATCCACAGGTTGTTGATAAGATTCATGAAATCGATGGGCTATTCACACCGAAAACATAATAATCATAGCAAAAGATCCCTTGTATTTCAACGAATTGCGAGATTTTATCCACAAATTCAATAGCTTGTGCATAAAAGTTATCGACACCACTACATATTGTTAATATCTTGTTACCATTTCGACAAAGTTCGCCTAAAGTCCTGAAAATTTATGCACATGTTATTAGTTTTCCGACAAACCCGTGTATTCCATACATTTATCCACAACATTTGGATGGCGACGGATTTGATTGACTTTTGAGCCCGTTCATGGTTTAATAAAAAAAGCGTGTTTCAAAAATCAGCAGTTTACAAAGAATAAGCAGATCGGCGTCAAGCCGTACTGTTTGAGTATTTGATATACGGGAGGTGCAGTTCAGATGAGACCTACATTTAAACCGAATGTAAGCAAACGCAGCAAAGTACATGGCTTCCGCAAACGGATGAGCTCGAAAAACGGACGTAAAGTTTTGGCAGCGCGTCGTCAAAAAGGCAGAAAAGTTCTTAGCGCATAAGCAAAAGACCACGTCGGGTGGTCTTTTTTTTTGCCTTGCGGGCGATACTGAGTAATAAATCCGCGGGCAATCATACATAGATGATTATCAATATGAAGAAAGAACGGTGAACCTGGTCGTGCAAAGAAAATTGCGTCTGCGAAACCGCGCTGACTTCAATCGGATCTATCGTTACGGCAAATCGTTTGCCAATGGACAGTTTGTTGTTTATTGGTCGAGGCAGCCGGTTGCGGAGCCATTCCGGTTAGGCGTCTCCGCCAGCAAGAAAATCGGCAACGCGGTTGTCCGTAACCGGATGAGGCGCGTTATTAAGGAAATTGTCCGTTTAAACGGAGCAAAAATCGTCCCGAATACCGATTTTATATTAATAGTAAGAAAACCTGCGGTGGAGATGGAGACGAAGCAGCTGGAAAAGAGCATCATGCATGTGCTGAGGAAGGCTGGTTTGCTCAAGAAAGATGCGCGTTTTTAGCAAAAGAGGCCAGCATTGCCAAGTTGTTTCTTTGTCCTATTATTTATGGTATAGTTTAGTCAATAATGCTTAGTTTGGAGTGTTCAGAGAGGAGATTTCACGTTGGTTTTAAGAAAAAACCGCAAGTGGCTGCTCGTGCTGGGTCTGGTGCTGATGGTAGCAATGCTCTCCGGATGCGGTTCGCAGATCAATAACACGACGAGTACGGCTGATTTACAGCACGGCAACTTCTGGGAGAAAAACGTCGTCTACTATTTTTCCCTGACGCTGGATACATTTGCTGACTGGTTCCATGGATCCTATGGACTAGCTATCCTGCTCATTACGGTTATTGTACGGACAGCAATTTTGCCATTAACGCTGAAGCAATATCGCAGTTCGAAGGCGATGCAGGCGATTCAGCCGCAAATGGCCGAAATTAAGAAGAAGTATAAAGACAATCCGCAAAAGCAGCAGGAAGAAACGATGAAGCTGTTCTCGGCCAATAAGGTAAACCCGATGGCTGGATGTTTGCCGCTTCTCGTGCAAATGCCTGTATTTATGGCGCTTTATAATTCGATTTATCGGAACCCAGAGGTTCGTACGCATGAGTTCTTAGGTTTGCAGCTTGGTGAGCCGGGGCCATGGTACTTCCTGCCGATTATTGCCGCAGCGACTACATTCATTCAATCGAAGATGATGCAGAAGCAGCAAACGCAAACGATGCCAGGTATGGGAGCTATGCTTATGATCTTCCCGGTCCTGATCTTCGTGATGGCGCTGAACTTCCCGTCCGCTCTTCCGTTGTACTGGATTTTCAGTAATATCTACACCATTGTTCAAAACTACTTCCTGTACGTTCGTTCATCAAACAAGGGTAAGGAGGCCCTCGCGAAATGAAGAAAATCGTAGCATCAGGAAAAACGATTGATGATGCTGTACGGAGCGGTTTGACACAATTAAATGTAACCAAGGATCGCGTCAAAGTGCTTGTTATGGAGCAGCCTTCCAAAGGGCTGTTTGGACTCATTGGCGTAAAAGAAGCAAAGGTTGAACTGGAGCTTATACCGGATCCAACAATTGAAGCAGAACAATTTCTTCGTGATGTGGCAGAGGCGATGGGACTTACGATCGCTGTCGAACGTAAAACAACGAAAGAAGCAACTTATCTGTCCGTTTCGGGCGGAGGGGATATTGGCATGCTGATTGGCCGGCGCGGGCAAACGCTTGACGCGCTGCAGTATTTGGTTAACATTGTGGCAAATCGCTACTCGGACAGCCATCTTCGGATCGTGCTTGATGCAGAGGATTTTCGCGAGCGTCGCCGCAGGACGCTGGAAGAATTATCGGAACGGCTTGCCGGCAGAGTTATCCGCACGAAGAAAGAGGTCGTGCTCGAGCCCATGTCATCGCATGAACGTAAAGTGATTCATTCTCAGCTGCAGAATCATCCAAGGGTAAAAACTTACAGCAAGGGCGATGAGCCAAATCGGCGAGTTGTTATTGCTTTGAAGGAAAAGCAGATGTAAAGTTAGATCCATACGTTATTCAATTCGCAGCAATGGCTCCCGTGGTCATTGCTGTTTTTCCATTTGAGAGGTGCATAAAAGCTAATGGTACATGATACTATTGCGGCGATTTCGACGGTAGTCGGAGAGGGCGGTATAGCGATTATTCGTGTCAGCGGCCCCGATGCTATTGAAGGGACTGCGAGAATTTTTCGTTCAAGGACCGATTTGCGTGATGCGGCAACGCATACCGTACACTACGGTCATATTATAGATCCAAAGAATGAAGAGCAGATCGAAGAGGTTATAGTTACCGTCATGCGAGGTCCCCGTTCGTTCACGGCAGAGGATGTTGTGGAGATCAATGCCCACGGCGGTGTTGTTGCGGTGAAAAAGGTACTCGACCAAGTGCTCCTGCAGGAAGGAATGCGCCTTGCGGAGCCGGGCGAATTTACGAAGAGAGCTTTTCTTAACGGAAGGATCGATCTCATGCAGGCGGAAGCGGTTATCGATCTCATCCGTTCGAAGTCGGACAGGGCCTTCTCGGTTGCGCGTAAACAGGCGGAAGGGACATTATCCAGACGGATTAAGGCGCTGCGGCAGACGGTTATTGAACTGCTTGCGCATATCGAAGTGAACATCGATTACCCTGAGCATGATGTTGAGGATCTGACGAGCGCATATATCCGCGAACAGAGCGGATCTGCATTGGAGGAAATCGGCAAGCTGTTAAAAACGGCGAATGAAGGTAAAATATTGCGAGAGGGCATTATGACCGCAATCGTGGGACGCCCGAATGTGGGCAAGTCCTCCTTGCTTAACATGCTGGCGCAGGAGAATAAAGCAATTGTGACGGATATTCCGGGTACAACCCGGGATGTTATTGAGGAATATGTGACGCTGAATCATATTCCGCTCAGGCTGCTGGATACAGCGGGCATCCGCGAAACAAGTGATGTGGTGGAACGAATCGGTGTTGAGCGGTCGCATAATGCGCTGGAAGAAGCAGATCTGATCTTGTTTGTCCTTAACAATAATGAGCCTTTGCATGAGGATGACCGTATTCTCCTGGAGAAGGTGAAGGATCGCCAGCTTATTCTTGTTATTAATAAATCGGATTTGGAATCAAAGCTGGATATGGCTGAGATTGAGAAGCATATTGATGAAGAGCGAATCGTACGTATGTCAGTGCGTGAAGAGGAAGGACTCGACCGGCTGGAGAAAGCGATTAGCAAGCTGTTCTTCGAAGGGCAGCTGGATTCCGGAGATTTGACCTATGTCAGCAATGTTCGGCATATTTCTTTGCTGAAGCGGGCGCAGCAGTCGCTCCTTGATGCGATTGAGGCATCAAATGTCGGTATTCCGATCGATCTGATCCAGATTGATGTACGTTCCGCATGGGAGTCACTTGGTGAAATATTAGGCGATGAGGTTGGCGATTCATTGATCGATCAAATCTTCTCGCAGTTCTGTTTGGGTAAATAAAAGCGTGATGATAACGACCGCAAGGAATTGCGGTTGATGAATTGGAGGGATATCAAGTGACATATGAAGCTGGGCAATATGAAGTAATTGTTATTGGAGCGGGTCATGCCGGCTGTGAAGCAGCGCTTGCTTCTGCGCGGATGGGCTGTGAAACGCTGCTGCTGACAATCAACCTGGATATGGTTGCCTTTATGCCATGTAATCCGTCGATTGGCGGACCGGCGAAAGGGCATGTTGTGCGTGAGATCGATGCATTAGGCGGGGAAATGGGCCGTAATATCGACAAAACGTTTATTCAAATGCGGATGCTTAATACCGGGAAAGGGCCAGCTGTTCATGCTCTGCGTGCACAGGCGGACAAATTCTCATATCAGCATACGATGAAAAAAACGATTGAAGAGACCGATCATTTGACTCTTCGCCAAGGGATGGCGGAGGATCTGATTGTGGAAGACGGTAAGATCACCGGCATTGTGACAAAAACAGGTGCTATCTACCGGGCTAAAGCCGTTGTTATTACGACAGGCACCTACCTTCGCGGCAAAATTATTATGGGTGAGCTGATGTATGAAAGTGGTCCAAATAATCAGCAGCCATCGGTGAAGCTGTCGGCAAGCCTGAAGGAGCTTGGCTTTAAGCTTGCTCGCTTCAAGACTGGCACACCGCCGCGTGTGCATAAGGATTCGATTGATTTCAGCAAAACCGAAATTCAACCGGGTGATGATAATCCGAAGTTTTTCTCCTATGAAACCAAATCCTCCGACAACGAGCAGCTGCCTTGTTGGCTGACTTATACGTCGGAAGCCACTCATAAGATTATTAACGATAACCTGCATCGCGCGCCTATGTTCTCTGGAGCGATTGAAGGTACGGGTCCGCGTTACTGTCCGTCTATTGAAGATAAAATCGTTCGTTTCGCAGATAAACCAAAGCATCAAATCTTCCTTGAACCGGAAGGCAAGCATACATCGGAGTATTATGTACAAGGTCTTTCCACCAGTATGCCGGAAGACGTGCAGCTCGGTATTTTACGATCAATCCCAGGTTTGGAAAAAGTTGAGATGATGCGTAATGGCTATGCAATCGAATATGATGCTGTAGTTCCAACGCAGCTTTGGCCAACGCTTGAGACAAAGCTGGTGGACGCTTTATTCACTGCTGGACAAATTAACGGAACCTCCGGTTATGAGGAAGCTGCTGGCCAGGGCATCATCGCCGGAATTAATGCAGCACGCAAAGTGCAGGGGAAAGAGCCGGTTATTATTGACCGTTCGCAAGGCTATATCGGCGTTATGATTGATGACCTGGTGACAAAAGGGACAAATGATCCTTATCGTCTTCTGACCTCCCGTGCAGAATATCGTCTGCTGCTTCGCCATGATAATGCGGATCTTCGTTTGACTCCAACAGGTTATGAAATTGGTCTGATTTCGGAGGAGCGCTATAAGGATTTCCTTAATAAAAAAGAGCTCGTAGCACAAGAAATTGAACGTTTAGCTACGGCTAAGATTCGTCCTGAGGCTGCTCAGCCAATGCTTGAGGCTGCTGGTTCAGCACCAATCGCTTTTACGCTAGATGCGCAATCGCTGCTCCGCCGTCCGGAACTGACTTATGCCATGATTGAACCGCTGGCACCATCGGATCTTCCTTTGACTGAAGAGATGAAGGAGCAGGCTGAAATTCAAATCAAATATGCCGGTTACATCGAAAAGCAATTGCATCAGGTAGAGCGCCTTAGCAAAATGGAGAAAAAGAAAATCCCGGATGATATTGTGTACAGTGAAGTGCATGGTCTTGCTTCCGAAGCAAAACAAAAATTAGCCGATATCCGTCCTTTATCGATTGGTCAGGCTTCACGGATCGCAGGCGTTACGCCGGCGGACATCTCTATTCTGCTCGTTTACTTGGAACACTATAACCGGGTGACGGCAGCGAGAGGATCATGATGACAGATACGCATGCATGGTTTGAGAGACTGCTGGGAGAGAATGGAATCTCATTAGATTCCAAACAGCTTGAACGATTTGATGCTTATCACCGCTTGCTTGTAGAGTGGAATGAGCGGATGAACCTAACCGGAATTACCGAGCGTGATGCGGTATTTGAGAAGCATTTCTATGATTCGATATCGCTATCCTTCTTTGTCAATATAAAGGAAATTAACAGTATTGCTGATATTGGATCCGGAGCAGGGTTTCCGAGTATACCTTTGAAGATCTGCTTCCCGCATTTGAAAGTGGTTATTGTTGATTCGCTTAACAAACGGATTCAATTTCTGAATCATCTGGTGGAAGAACTGGGGCTCGAGAATGTGAATTGTGTTCATGGACGTGCCGAGGATATTGCAAGATTGCCGGAATACCGTGATTCCTTCGACCTTGTAACTGCAAGAGCTGTTGCCCGTCTGAATGTATTAAATGAATTTTGTCTTCCATTTGCCCGTAAGCGTGGATCATTCGCTGCAATGAAGGGTTCGCAAAGTGTTGAAGAAGTGAAGGAAGCGGGAGTTAGTCTTCGTGAACTGAAAGGCAAGGTGCGTGCAGAACATGCCTTCAAGCTGCCTTTCGAACAATCAGAACGTTATATCGTCTTAATCGAAAAGACAGATTCTACTCCAAAAAAATACCCGCGTAAAGCAGGCACGCCGCTTAAGCAGCCGCTTATCTAAATAAAAAACAACCCACCTCATGTTCCACGTGAAACATAAGGTGGGTTGTTTTTGTCTCCAAACATAAGAGAGTAAAAAGTTCAATATAATCTGTTTGAATATATCATTTGAGAAAAGAGCATGTCGCCTCTCTTTAAAGAATTGATGTATGCTTTTTTGGACAATTCTTTTTAGCATTGCCTTTTATACCAGATTTGAAATATTAAGAAGATCAAGCAGGAAAAATCCGAATTGAAGTCGAAATAGTTAGAAATAGAAAAGACAACCCCAACAGAAGGCGGAACACTTATCACTTTCAAATAGGAATGGTGAGTCTCTTAGACGAGGTTGTCTGTACAGAGGAATATAGATAAAATGGTAGTAGCGGGATATTTCCGTTAATGCATAGCAGCACATCTTGGAAACCAACCGTTTTATCGGCAAATGGTTTCTTGGTCGGGTGGTAGAGTAGATAATATGAAGGAATCATTTTCCCGTTTGTTCGGTCTAAGTGATCAGCGTAGCGGTCAAGAAGAGGTTCGGCAAATTCCTATTCAGGATATTGATACGAGTCCCTTCCAGCCTCGGACGATCTTCGATGATGAACGTATCGATGAATTGTGCCAAACGATCAAAACGCATGGCGTTATTCAGCCAATTGTTGTTCGCGCTAGAAATGGCAGATATGAGATTATTGCTGGCGAGCGCCGTTGGCGTGCGGTTACGAAGCTTGGATATGACACCATTCCGGCCATTATCCGCGAGTTTAACGATTCACAGACAGCTTCTATTGCTTTAATTGAGAACCTTCAACGTGAGAATTTGACAGCGATTGAGGAAGCGATTGCTTATCAGAAGCTGATCGAGCTCCATGAGTTGACACAGGAAAGTCTGGCACAGCGGTTAGGCAAAAGCCAATCCACCATTGCAAATAAATTACGTTTGCTGGGATTAAATGACACTGTCAAAGAAGCGCTTGCCAGTCGTAAAATATCAGAGAGACATGCGAGGGCGCTGCTTTCTCTGGATACAGAAGAGCTGCAGAATCAGGTGCTCGAAGAAATCATTACGAAGGAATTAAACGTCAAGCAGACGGAGAGCCGTATTGCTTCTTTAAAGGAAGAGCCAAAGGCGAAGCAAACGAAACGTTTTGCCATGCCGAAAAATACTCGTCTTGCCTTTAACACCATTCGCCAGGCTGTTCAGATGGTATCGAGCACAGGGATGGAAATTAAGGCTGATGAAAAAGATCTTGGCGACTTTTATGAGATTACTATTCATATACCGAAAAGTTAGCTTTGCGTAAATCATCAATGATGAACGTAATAGTACTAATCCGGGCCGTCCTCTATGAGGGCGGCAAATCCGTTTATACCGATACGTTTCACCGTTAGTGCAATTGTCATCATGGGATTAAAAGTTTGGACACAGAGGTGAACAAGTTTGTCTAAAATAATAGCAATAGCCAATCAAAAGGGCGGTGTTGGTAAAACGACAACGTCTGTTAACCTAGGGGCTTGTATGGCAACACTCGGTAAACGGGTGCTGCTCGTTGACATAGACCCGCAGGGGAACACGACAAGCGGTATTGGTATTAATAAAGCAGATGTCAATAATTGCATTTATGATGTACTAATTAACGATGTGCATCCGAAGGATGCAATGTTCGAAACAAAGATTGATGGGCTTAAAATCATTCCGGCTACGATTCAACTCGCAGGCGCGGAGATTGAAATGGTACCCACTATTTCTCGAGAGCTTCGTTTGAAAAAGGCGCTGCATCTCGTGAAGGATCAATTCGACTATATTCTGATTGACTGTCCGCCATCACTTGGCCTGCTAACGATTAACTCTCTGACGGCAGCTGATTCGGTTATCATTCCAATTCAATGCGAATATTACGCGCTGGAAGGATTAAGCCAGCTCTTAAATACAGTAAGGCTTGTTCAAAAACATCTGAATACGTCCCTTCAAATTGAGGGCGTATTATTAACGATGCTCGATGCACGGACAAACCTGGGTATTCAGGTTATTGAAGAAGTGAAGAAGTATTTCCAACAAAAGGTATATCAAACGATTATCCCGCGTAATGTCCGTTTGAGCGAAGCGCCGTCACATGGTGAGGCCATTATTACCTATGATCCAAGATCCAAAGGTGCTGAAGTATATCTTGAACTTGCTAAGGAAGTGATCATGTATGAGCAAGCGGCTAGGTAGAGGACTTGATGCGCTTATTCCATCGCTTTCAGTAAGCGAAGACGATAAAGTCATTGAAATTCAATTGGGACAATTGCGTCCAAACCCGTATCAACCGCGCAAAACATTTGTTGATGAATCGATTAAAGAACTCGCAGAGTCAATCAAACAACATGGTGTCATTCAGCCGATTATCGTACGTACGGTATTAAAAGGGTATGAGATTATTGCAGGGGAAAGGCGTTTCCGCGCCTCTCAGCTATGCGGCAATGCAACGATTCCTGCTGTAGTCCGTGCTTTTTCAGATCAGCAGGTTATGGAGATTGCCCTCATTGAAAATCTCCAACGCGAGGATCTTAATGCAATTGAAACCGCGATGGCTTATCAAGGGCTGATGGATAAGTTCAAGCTCACACAGGAAGAATTGTCGATGAAGGTAGGTAAATCCCGCTCTCATATTGCAAACTTCTTACGCCTCCTGGCATTGCCTGCAGAGATCAAAGACAATGTTTCACGTGGAACAATATCAATGGGTCATGCAAGGGCGATAGTAGGGATCAAGGATGCTGCTGTTCAGAAGGAAATGGCAAATCGGACGATTAGTCTTGGGTGGAGTGTTCGTGATCTAGAGGAAGCGATTCAAAAGCTTGAAGTGAAAGAAACAGCAGAAGCGGCGAAAGCGAAAGCAAAGTCGAAGAAACGAGATCCATATATCGAGAGTTTGGAAGAGTCGTTAAGAGACCGTTTCAAAACAACGGTTAAGATTAAGCAGCAAAAGGATAAAGGTAAAATCGAGCTGCAATATTATAATAAGCAAGACCTGGAGCGACTGCTCGAAATGCTCCAAAACATGGCATAATCTATACAAAATTCTAGCATACCAAAGTTGTAATCTTTGAGTCGAAAGATTAAACTAAGGTATGCTATTCTTATGTTTTAAGACGGAATGGCGGATGCTGCTATTTTCCAACGTATAACATATGGAACTTATAAAATCGCAGATTTTGAGAGAGGGAAGAAGAGGAAGGAGGAAGATATTAAAATGGAAAAGATTATCTATTTGGATCATGCAGCCACTTCATGGCCAAAGCCGCCGGCAGTGCTGGAAGCGATGCAATATGCGATGCTTCATGAGGCGGCTAATCCGGGGCGCGGAAGCCATCGGATGGCAGTAAAAGCAAGCCGTGTTTTGTTTGATACGAGGAAGCAATTAAGCAAGCTGTTTCGGATAAAAAATCCGAATGATATAGCATTCGCGTCCAATACCACAGCCGCTTTAAACATGGCGATTAAAGGCTGGGTGAAAAGCGGAGATCATGTAATTGCTACTACAGTAGAACATAATTCTGTACGAAGGCCGTTGGAATACTTGAAGCATGCACTTGGTATTCAGGTTACGTATGTAGAGGCAGATGAGGCAGGCCGTGTTCAGGTTGATCAGATTGCATCAGCGATAACTGCAAAGACCTCATTGATCATTGTAAATCATAGCTCTAATCTTCTTGGAACCATTACTCCTGTTGCCCAGATTGGCGAGCTTGCCAGAAGCAAAGGGATTAAATTGCTTGTGGATGCGGCTCAAAGTGCTGGGATTCTGGAAATCGATGTGGAGTCGATGGGGATCGATATGATGGCATTCCCGGGGCATAAAGGGTTGCTTGGCCCACAGGGCACAGGAGGCTTGTATATCCATCCTGAGGTTGATCTTGTCCCTCAGTTGCACGGCGGAACAGGGAGCCAATCTGAGGCGCCTGAACAGCCTAGCGTGCGCCCTGACCGTTATGAGGCGGGGACACAAAATACACCCGGCCTGGCTGGCCTGAAGGCGGGTGTTGAATATGTCCTGCATGAGACGGTACATAACATCCATACTAAGGAATGGACGTTAACCCAACGAATCATGGATGGACTATTATCTGTCGATGGAGTAAAGGTTCTTGGTCCAAAGATTGGCGAAGAGAGAACGGGAATCGTTGCTTTTGTAGCAGAAGGAATTGACCCGTCCGAAATGTCCTTTATTCTAGATCAGCATTATCAGATTGCGGTTAGAGCAGGCTTTCATTGCACACCGCTGGCCCATGCCTGTGCGGGGACGATCGCGACAGGCGCAGTGCGGGCAAGTGTAGGTTGTTTTACAACAGAGCAAGAAGCGGATGCCCTTGTTGCAGCAGTGAAGGAAATACGGAAGCAATATTCTTAGCATAATTTTCTGGGGGCGGAAGTTCGAAATGAATGAGTGGACGAATAACCCGATGAATGGGGTTACGGTTGTATTGGCATTGTTGGTCATCGTGCTATTGATAAGAGTCTCAATTGTAGGCAGAAGGCTGAAAAAGCTTAGAAAGCAGTATGTGGAGGTCATGGGTAATACCGGCATGACAAATTTTGAAGACGTCATTATTGATTTAAAGCAATCCATTACCGCACAAGAATTGCAAAGCGAAAAGCTGCAGAAACAGCTGGATCAGGTAAAGGATGTACAGCAGCAGGAAAAAGGCCGTGTTGGCGTTCTGCGGTATAATGCATTCGCTGATCAAGGCAGCGATTTGAGCTTCTCGATTGCTGTTGTAAACGCATCGCAGGATGGGGTTGTAATCTCTGGGCTGCACAGCCGGGATAACACCTATGTGTATGCTAAGCCATTAAACAAAGGTGAATCAAACTATACGCTTACTCCAGAAGAGCGCAAAGCGATTGCCGAAGCAAAATAGATTAATTGGAATGAGGTTGTTCCAGAGCAGCTGCCTGTTCTCTGGAACGGGCAGATACATGGATGCTGTTCATAATGGAGGAGAATAGGCTGGAAGCAATGATATCGGCCATTTTCATAACCAGATGGAGACGAGTGTTTTGAAGGACGAAATATTCCATAAAGCCTCCGACATTTACAATACCGGTAATATGGATGTCGCCGACAGGAGGAAGCTCCTTATTTACCCCTGCACCCGGTCTTACAGGTCCTGTACCAACATGAATAGATCCGATGCTGGCCACTTGACCAAGACAAGCATCAATTCCGATGACAAAAGGCTTGTGATAGGTGCGGTTAATTTGATGAAGTGTTTCTTCGAGATTCATGGCATGTACAGGCTCTTCCAAGGTGCCGTAAAGGGAGAAGTGGGGGCTCTGGTATTTGGATAATGTAGTGCCGATCAAGGGGCCAAGGGAATCACCGGTTGAACGGTCTGTTCCAACACAGACGATGACAATCGGACGTCCGGCAGACAACTCATCAATCATAAGAGAAAGCCGGCTGACGATTTGACCAACCGCATTTGCTTCTGTATAAGGAACCTTTAATGGTACATCCTTCAAAAATGATAGTTTCATAGAATCCCCTCCGTAAATGCCGATATGATACTAGTATATGGAAGGGACAACCATTTTATACGTAGCGAAGCCAATAGTTTCGCTCGGTAAGATGAGGGAGAGGAGAAATTGCGATGTTAATCGCCTTTGATTCGACACAGCAGGCGCTGCGGGCAGAGATGCTGCTGGAATATGCGGAGGTAGAAATCGATATTTGCCCTACGCCAAAAGAGATCACGGCCGGCTGTGCGTTATCCATCCATTTTCCTGAGGAAAATCTGGGAACGGTCAAGCATGTTATTGAGACGGAGAATGTAGAAATAAGAGGGGTTTTCAAACCGGTTCAAGCTGGGTATGAACAAGTTAACCTGTAAGTGTTGTGAGGATGGTGATGCGGCAGAATGAATATTCAAGCCTACTTTAAAGATATTGCAGCATGGATGACAAATGAGACGACATGGGAAGGTTTTGGAGAATCAATCTTGCGCATTGCGCTTTTTATGATCATCGGACAGGTTGTTATTTGGATCGCCAACAAAACGATTGACAGGGTTATCACTAACCAGACGGCCAACAAGCTGGTAATTCAGACAAGAAGGATGACAACAGTAGGCAAACTGGCTAAAAATATTATTTCTTACGCCGGCTATTTCATTATAGGCATGCTGGTTCTGGGCGAATTTGGTGTTCAGCTGGCACCGCTGCTTGCCGGGGCAGGCGTTATCGGACTGGCTATTGGCTTTGGGGCGCAAAGTCTGGTAAAAGATATTATTACAGGATTTTTTATTATCTTTGAAGATCAGTTTGCTGTTGGTGATGTGATTCAGACCGGCACGTTCAAAGGAAAGGTTGAAATGATCGGGCTTCGGACAACCCGGCTTCTCAGCTGGACGGGAGAAGTGCATATCATTCCGAATGGAATGATTAATGAAGTAACGAATTTCTCCATACATAATTCAGTTGCATTCATTGATGTTTCTATCGGTTATGAAGAGGACGCGGACAGGGCGATCTCCATTATCAGCCAGTCCCTGATGCAGTTTGAGGATGAAAGTATGGTGAAGCCGCCGGAGGTGCTTGGTATACAGACGCTTACGACAACAGATGTAAAGGTACGTATTATAGCAGAATGTATGCCAAACACCAACTTTGCATTAGCCAGAAAATTGAATGCTTATATTAAGAAAGTACTGGACGGCCACGGAATTGACATTCCGTATCCGCGAATGGTAACGTATCATCGGAATGAAAGGGGCAGCGATCCGAATGGAGCGTAAACAGTTCGAGCTTGGCGATATCGTTCAAATGAAGAAGCAGCATCCTTGCGGCTCCAATGAAATGGAGATTATCCGGATGGGGATGGATATCCGCATCAAATGTGTGGGCTGCAAGCATAGCGTACTTATTCCGAGGGCGAAGTTCGAGAAAAACATGAAGAAAGTGCTGCGCTCCGCGGCTGATTCTGGGCAAAGCGAACAGGCTTAAAAATTTTTTCGAAAACTGTTGCATTAGGACAAGGCCTATGATAATATAGTTTTTGCTTGACACAAACGGAGAGGTACCCAAGAGGCCCAAGGGGGCTGACTCGAAATCAGCTAGGCGTGTCAAAGCGTGCGTGGGTTCGAATCCCACCCTCTCCGCCATTTAAGTAAATAACGCTTAGGCGGTTACATAACCAAAGAAGCTCCTACGGAAACGTAGGGGCTTTTTTTATGTCTATTAGGAGCGGAGGATGAGAATGAATCGATATGACATTACGATTGTTGGAGCAGGCGTCAGCGGGATTTTTGCGGCATACGAGTTGGCTTCAAGCGGGTTGAAGGTGCTGTTGCTCGATAAGGGAAAAAAACTGGAGGAGCGAAGTGACAGTTATATAGGCTTTGGCGGTCTAGGCATGTCGGAGGGGAAATATAATTTCACGAATGATTTTGGCGGTGAGCTGGAGCGGAAAACCGGCTATGACACGGCACTCCAGCTGATGGAGGATGTAGACGCCATATTATGCAGGTACGGAGGAAGTGCAGCAGAGATGTATCATACCTATGATCCTGAACTGTCCTCTCGGGCGAAAGAAGCCGGATTTGGAGTGCTGACAACCAAAACGAGGCATTTAGGAACGGCATTGTCAAAGATCGTTTTGCAGCGGATATATAACTATTTAGAAACCCGTATCACGATGAGATTCGAAGCAGAGCCTGTACGAATAGAGAAGAAGGATGATGGAGGATTCGAGGTAGAGCTTCCTGAAGGGAAGGTCATTGACTCTGTCCGGGTTATTATTGCAACAGGCAGAAGCGGCAATGAGTGGCTGAGCAGACAATGTCAGTTGCTTGGAATTAGCCGGGGCGAAGCCAGAGTGGATCTAGGCCTTCGTATCGAGATGAGAGGCGATCAGTTAAATTCTCTGTTAAAGCGATCCTTTGAGACTAAGCTTAGCTTTGAGGGGAAGGATTACACCGCTACGACCTATTGCATGAATCCGCAGGGAAGAGTTGTTCTTAAGCTCCAGGAAGGGCTGGCGATGCCAGACGGGCAAAATTATCGCGAGAAGGAAGCGGGCAGTCCAAATTTGAATTTCACCTTATTCGTTCCTAATCGTTTCCGGGCGCTAGAGGAAGCAGATGCTTATTTCCGGAGTATCGTAAGCCGGATCAACCGGAACAGCCATAGAATCGCCGCCCAGAGGCTTGGCGCCCTTCGGCAAGAGCAAAGCAAGGAGGCAGACAGCAGATTAGGAATAGGAAGCGTTATACCGACCCTGGAGGCTGAATTTACAGATCTGAGGAAAGAAGTGCCTGAGCGCTATATAGAGGCAACCTTGGCTTTTCTGGACGCGCTTGAAAGGCTGTTGGGCGAGCCAATTGATGGGGACACGATTCTGTATGCAATCGACGGAAAGCTGTACTCGTCTGCGATTGAGACAAGCCGGACCTTCGAGACAGAAGTCAGCGGTCTATATGTAATAGGAGACTGCTCGGGTACAACTCATTCGTTATCGCAGGCTGCTGCCAGCGGTCTATATGTGGGAAGGCTGCTCATTAGTCCTCAATGAAGCTGGGAGAACAGAAAAAAGGGACTCTTGCGAGTCCCTTTTCCGACGGTGTTGTAAGTTTCGATGAATTTTACATGGTCATACAACAGAAAACCAGGTGCAACTCTCACAGATCGGTACACAATTCCACTAAGGCTTCATCGCTTATCCGATCGTGAATGCTCGTGTGTTACAGCAACGTGTATTTAGCACAACGCCTCGCTTCTTTAGTGATGAGTAGTTAAATTCTCTAGTAGTCCTTGCCCCTATTCAGGTCCAACGGAACCACACCTCTCTTCACCGTCGATAATTATAATGTCCGAGATCCAGGGGTCTTATTCACGCTTGCGAAAAAAATTAGTGAGCCATCCGTTTCCACTTGCGCTCATGATTTGAGGTATCCGGGAATTTCTGTCCGCGCTTCAGTTGCACTTTCTTCGGATCATTAACACCCATATGGAAGGAGTTAACGCCCGTTTCAATATAGGTGCCGTCGTTTGGCGCATGATCGCCGGGGGAAAACAATGTCCATTCACCCATACTTGCTCACCTCCTTATCCGGTTATTAGTATTCACCGGAGAGGGCGGGGACATGAAAGGCAGAAATCGGGAGCGACGGATGACTTGTCAATAGGTAGGCGATTTGATATACTGTGTAGATGCGAGTAATAATCTCGCTCCTTGCCCTTTCGGGGGCCGCTTAGTCCAAAAGGAGGTGAAACACAATGCGCAAATATGAAGTGATGTACATCATTCGTCCGGACGTTGAGCAAGAAAACGTTCAAGCCATCGTCGACAAATTCAGTGGCATCATTAACAATGGCGGGGAAGTCACGAAGCAAGATGTGATCGGTAAACGCCGTCTTGCGTATGAGATCAATAAGATTCGTGATGGTTACTACGTTCTGGTTCATTTCAACGCGAACAATGAAGTTGTTAATGAGCTTGACCGCATCATGAAAATTACGGATGAAGTTATCCGTTTCTTGATCGTCAGAGACGTTGCTTAATCCACGCTAGATGTTCGATTGGGAGGTCCAGAGGCGATGTTGAATCGTGTAATACTGATTGGCAGATTAACAAGAGACCCCGAATTGCGTTATACACCTGCGGGTGTAGCAGTTACGCAATTTACGATAGCAGTAGACCGGCCGTTTACGAGCGGCCAGGGCGAGCGCGAAGCGGATTTTATTCCGGTCGTAACTTGGCGGCAGCTGGCTGAGACATGCGCCAATTACTTGCGTAAAGGTCGCTTAACCGCGGTAGAAGGACGCATTCAAGTGCGTAACTACGAGAACAACGAAGGTAAACGCGTCTATGTGACGGAAGTTATTGCCGATAACGTTCGCTTCTTGGAATCTAACCGTGAAGGCGGAGCTCCGCGTGAGGAAAGCGGCAGTTATGCCGGAAGCAACAACAGCGGCGGAGGATCTTTTGGCGGCGGCGGCGGTAACGCTCCTTATGGCGGCGGTAACGGCGGCGGCGGAAGCCGGCCTAGTACTCCACGCAACAACAACAGCCGTGATCCGTTCTCGGATGACGGTCGACCGATCGATATATCAGAAGATGACTTGCCATTTTAATTGAAAGGATGGGTTCGAATGAGCTTCAAGCAAAGAGAAGGCGGAGACGGAGAGCGTCCAGAACGCAAATTCGGCGGCCGCAAAGGCGGACGCAACAAACGCCGTAAAGTATGTTTCTTCACTGTGAACAAAATCACTCACATTGATTATAAAGATACTGACCTGCTCAAAAAGTTCATCAGCGAGCGCGGCAAAATCTTGCCACGTCGTGTAACTGGAACTAGCGCGAAATACCAACGTCTGCTGACTGTTGCGATTAAACGTGCTCGTACAGTAGCATTGCTGCCGTACACTACTGAGTAGTAAGTAGTCAAAAGCCCATTGAGATTAACCTCTCGATGGGCTTTTTTCGAATTTTAAATTAGAATTCACTTGCAAATTCATAAAAATAGGAATTGATCATTTGGCGGAAGAGGAATACAATAAGATGTAGTTCGTGCATATAAGTCGGCGATGATGTTGGATCTTCATTGTGAATAATTTCACTTTAAATGACAGTTGTGGAATATCGGCTTATGCAAGTAAATCAATTGATCGATTACAGATGGAAAGAGGGATGCATTCGTATGTCTGAAACCGTAACGAAATTACCTGAAGAATCCGGTTCTGTACGTGAACTGGACGTGCTTGAGCAACTGCTGAAGCCAGAAATTCAGCAATCGCTGACTCAATTGGTGGAAAACCTGCCTAAACTGGCAGAATTGGTGACTTTGATGACCAAAGCTTATGACGTTGCTACTACTGTAGCCAACGACAAAGTTCTTGTGAACGATATGGTTCATGGCTTTGGCGAATTCGTTAAACCAATCGTAGACACAACTAAAGGCATCGCAAACGCGGCTGTTGAAGCTGGCGACCGCGCGCAAGCCGACAACTCTACAATTGGTCTCTTTGGCATTCTGAAAATGCTGAAGGATCCGCAAGTACAAGCAACGCTTCGTTTCGCACAATCGTTCCTGAACGTATTGGCTGAGCGTAAAAACGTTTAATCACACAAGAGCGGAGGGTAAATATGGCTAAGCAAATTTTAATCCTGGGCGGCGGTTATGGCGGTCTGTTGAGCGCACTGACAGCTCGTAAATATATTTCGCCTGAAGAAGCGGAAATTACAGTAATCAATAAAACGCCTTACCACCAAATCATTACTGAACTTCACCGTCTGGCTGTAAGCGGCGTAAACGAAGGAAACGTAGCACTTCCTTTGGAGAAATTGCTGAAAGGCAAATCGGTTAACCTGGTTGTTGATTCCGTTGAGAACATCGATCCGGAGAAAAAACATGTGAAGCTGGCTGGCAACGGCACAGTGAAATATGACCACCTGGTAGTCGCTCTGGGCGGCGAAACAGCATTCTTCGGCATTCCTGGTCTGGAAGAAAACAGCCTGACGCTGAAATCGGTTGAAGAAGCGAAAGCAGTTAGCGCGCATATCCAAAACCGCATTGCGGCTTACGCGCAATCCAAAAACAAAGCAGACGCAACAATCGTTGTTGGCGGCGGCGGCCTGACAGGTATCGAGCTGATCGGCGAGATCGTTGATATGCTTCCTAAATGGTGTGCAGAACACGGCGTAGACCGTAACGAGATCTCCCTGCACAATATTGAAGCTGGTCCTACAATCCTGATGGGCTTCCCGGCTGATCTGCTTGAGCGCGCGAAATCCAGCCTGACTAACCGCGGCGTTAACCTGATCATGGGCGTAGCGGTAACTGAGGTTCAAGGCAATAAAGTTATGCTGAAAGACGGCAGCTCCATCGAAACGAATACATTCGTTTGGACAGGCGGCGTTACAGGCAACCCTGTTGTAGCGAACTGTGGCATCGAAGTAAACCGCGGCCGCGCTTCGGTAACAGAATTCCTGCAATCGACATCCCATTCGGATATCTTCCTGGCTGGCGACAATGCGTTCGTTATGGGTCCAGAAGGCCGTCCGTATCCGCCAAGCGCACAAATCGCATGGCAAATGGGCGAATGCATCGGTTATAACCTGTTCGCAACGCTGAAAGGTCTGCCGCTCAAATCGTTCCAATTCGTGAACTCCGGCGTACTTGCGAGCCTTGGCCGCAAAGATGCAATCGGAACAATTGGCGCAAGCCAACTGAAACTGAGAGGTACAGCGGCTACATTGATGAAAGAAGCAAGTAACGTTCGTTACCTGACTCATGTGAACGGTCTGTTCTCGTTCTTGAAATAGGAATTATTACAGGAACAGGCGAAACCTTAAGCCGATTCATGCGTAGTAGGAATAATATATGCTTTAACTTGGAGGAGCCTGCCACCGCAGGCTCTTTCTGTCTATTTCGGGGGGGGGCTGCATAAATGCAGGCTCCCTTTGTTATGCTGAATAAAAGAGGAAGGAGTATATATGGAATTCATTCTGTATCTAGCTATTATTATTGGGTCTACAAAAGCAGCTGGAGCATTATCTGTCAGATTGGGGCAACCGGCTGTACTAGGCAAGCTGCTGGCTGGCATTATCATTGGACCCGCTATACTGGGATGGGTGAAGCCGGATGATTTCATCGGCCACTTCTCTGAGATCGGCGTCCTGCTGCTTATGTTTATTGCGGGTCTGGAGACCGATCTGGAGCAGCTGCGCAGGAACTGGAAGCCTTCCTTCGCCGTGGCAATAGGCGGTATCATTTTGCCATTTATCGGGGGCTATGGGGCTGCAGCGGTTTTTGGCCTCTCCAATCATGAGGCATTGTTCCTTGGATTGCTGTTATGTGCAACATCGGTAAGTATATCGGTGCAGACGCTAAAGGAAATGAATAAGCTGCAATCACGGGAGGGAACGACCATTCTGGGTGCTGCCGTGGTAGACGATGTCCTTGTTGTTATTTTGCTGGCAGTGATGATGAGCTTCCTATTGCCGGCTAGCGATGTATCCATGGGTCTTCTAATCGGCAAGAAGCTGTTATTCTTCCTTGTGATTGGTCTGGCGGGCTGGTTGCTTGTTCCGCGTTTTCTGAAATGGCTCGCACCGCTTAGAGTGACAGAAACGGTCATGAGTGCTGGCCTGATTGTTTGCTTCGCTTTCTCCTACTTTGCCGATAAGATGGGCATCGCAGGGATTATCGGAGCATTTGCCGCCGGTATTGCGGTGTCTCAGACGTCATATAGGCATCAGGTAGAATCCAAGATTGAGCCCATCGCTTATACGCTGTTTGTTCCGGTCTTTTTTGTAAGTATTGGCTTGCATATTACATTCGAGGGTGTAGGAAAGCAGCTGCTTTTTATCCTGCTGATTACATTAGTTGCTGTGCTGACGAAGCAAATCGGAGGCGGATTAGGAGCCCGATTGACAGGCTTTAATAACCGCTCATCCATTGCAATAGGAGCCGGTATGGTATCACGCGGTGAGGTTGCGTTAATTATTGCGGCATCGGGCCTTGAATCGGGGTTATTGCCTGAGAAATATTTTACGTCGGTTGTGCTGGTAATAATTCTGACCACGCTGATTACGCCACCGCTATTAAAGCAGGTATTTAGAGAGCAGCAGACGTCACAATAAGGCAAGAAGAAAGGGCAGCCATCGCGGCTGCCCTTTGCTGGTATAAGATTAAGCCGTTTCAACTTCGGCTTCATGAGTGCTGTCATTCACTTCATTCTGGATAATAAGCTCAACCTTCTTGATACGGTGCTTGCCAACCTCACGGATAATAAAGCGCAGATTCTCGTATTGGAGCTCTTTGCCCGGCTTCGGCTCCGTAAATTCGGTGAACAGCCAGCCGCCGACGGTATCGACATCTTCTTGATCGATTGTCACTCCGGTTAATTCGGCTACATGGTCAAGAGATACTTTTCCATCAAGCAGGTAGCAGTTATCGGCAAGCTTCTCGATCTCTTTCCGTTCATCCTCATCGAATTCATCACGGATCTCGCCAACGATCTCTTCCAGAATGTCCTCGATTGTAATCATACCGGAAGTACCGCCGTATTCGTCCATCAGAATGGCGATATGAACACGTTCCTGTTGCATACGCTTGAGCAAGGTCTTCACCGGCAGAACCTCGGATACGGCGAGAACCGGATGCACAAGCGTCTGGAAGTTGAACTCTTTATTCTCTTGAAATTCAAGGAACAGCTGCTTCGTGTTGATCATGCCAACGATATTGTCTTTGCTGCCGGTAGCCACAGGGAAGCGGGTATACTGTTCTTTACGGATAATATCCATATTCTCGATTAACGAGTTATTCGTATATAAGCAAATCATATCGGTACGCGGAACCATAATTTCTTTGGCCAGCATCTCGTCAAAGGCGAAAATCCGGCTCACGTAACCGTATTCGGTGTTATTGATTTTACCGCTTTGGAAGCTGTCATTCAGAATGATCTGAATTTCTTCTTCGCTATGCGCTTCTTCATGCTCTTTCACTGCCTTTAATCCGAACAAACGGATCACGGAAGTGGCGGAACCGTTCAGCACCCAGATGAATGGGTACATGATCTTGTGGAAGTAGATAATCGGTTTGGCAACAGCAAAGCTGATAAATTCGGCTTTCTGGATTGCCCATGTCTTCGGAGCTAGTTCACCCATGACCACATGCAGGAATGTAACGGCAACGAATGCTATAACAAAGGAAATAATATGATTCAAATCGCTGTGTACGCCCAATTTCTCGAATAACGGATGGATCATTCGTTCAACGGTTGGTTCACCTAACCAGCCAAGTCCGAGGGCGGTAATCGTAATACCGAGCTGACAAGCCGACAGATAAGCATCCAGGTTGCTTGTCACGCGTTGTACGGCAAGTGCGTTCTTCTTGCCTTCGAGCACCAGCTGATCTACACGGCTCGCACGAAGGCGGATAATCGCGAACTCCGTAGCAACGAAGAAGGCGGTCAATACAATTAATACAGCAATCATAAACAAATTAAATCCTATACTACTGTCCATTTCGGTTCTTCACAATCCTTTATGAAATATTATAAGTTCCTATGATCTACTATAACGAACTTCGGCTAGCAGATGCAAACTTGCTATTTTACTGTACGGGGGCGAAACCCCCCATTATGGCGAAAAATACGGAGTTATCATTACAATTTTGGCAAATACCTCGTCTTTACAAGGCTCTGTACAGGGGCGTATGATAAGTTCAGATGAGCTTGTAATTGAAGCCAATCCGTTAAGTAAGGAGGTAAGCGCTCATGGAAGCTTTTACGCTTACCCGCAAAGAGATGGCGGATTTGCTGCTCGCGCTGCATGGCCATAACTGTTGTGAGCCGCTTCAGGTTCTGCAGCAGGCCTGGAAGAAATCGCATCGTGATGCTTATGAATCCGGATCATCCCTTCCAGCATTCCTGTCGACCGAGCTGCCGCCGGTCCTGGTGAAGCTGATTAAGGGACGTGTTGTAAAAGGATTCTCTTTGCAGGAGATATCCGCATTAGGCGGATTAATACAATTTTCACAAATGTCGATTACTTCGATGCAAAACTGGGTAAAGAGAGATTTCAAGGCTTTTTTTGATTGTCCCAAAATCGGTAAGAAATACTCGCTCAATCAAACGGCGTTATTATTTATTATTGATGATCTTAAATCCAGTCTTGATTTCGGTTCGATCCGGAAGCTGTTTGACCTGCTGTTCAACACACCTGATGATGAGGCGGATGACCTGATCGGCCCGCTCGAGCTGTACGCTTCCTATACAGCGATGTATGAAGAGCTTGCCGCCAGCGGCTACCGTCTGCTTGATATGGCCCGTCCTTATTCCGATGCACAGGACAGAGAGGCGCTTATGGAGCAAATGCTTCGCGGCGCATCAGAGCCATTCCTGCAGATTCTGCCGCGACTCAGTGAAGAACAGACGGAAGCACTTCGCCATATATTGTTCATTGCGGTGATCTCGATCCGTACATCATACTTTCATTCGCTGGCCAAACGGTACTGCCATGCCACCCTGTTCCTGAACCCGTAACCGGATCACAAACATAGGCAGCAGAAAAGGGCAGCAAGGAGATGTTACTTCCCGGTACTGCCCCGGCTAATCAGAACTTATATGATTGCTGTTCCGCCCAGTCGCCGATATATGGCAGCTTGAAGCGCTTGCCCTGAAGGGCAAGCAGCATTAGGGCAATCCATAGAATAAAGCCAAGGGGTGTCAGAATCAGGCCAAGGAGCCAGCCAATGACGGGAATAAAGCCCAGGATGATATTAAGAACGATAAATACAGCGGATACGGCGATGGACTGAAGAGCATGGAATTTCACGAACCGGCTCTGTTTTTCTACGATCAGGAATATAATACCTGTAATAAAGCCTAGAAAATAAGCAAGCAATGCTGCCACTTTGGGGTCTATACCTGTTGAGGAACGATCAGGTTCGAAGGAAGCGCTGGACATGAACGGATCTCATCCTTTCTATAATCGACTCTCTCGAGAAGATTGTATTCATGTCCGAAAAGTTATATGTCATAATGGAGATTATCGTGAATCTAAGGAATGATTGGAGTTGAATGACGGATGAATATTGCGTTTTTTCTGCTGCCTAAGCAGGAGGTTGTAACGGTAACGCAGGATGCAACGCTCAGGCAAACCCTAGAGAAGATGGAGCATCACCGCTACTCTGCAGTCCCGATTATTAATGAAGAAGGCGGCTACGCGGGAACTGTAACCGAAGGTGATTTGCTCTGGTACATGAAAAACACGCCGGGTGTAAATTTTGAGAATGCCCATAAGGCAGCATTGCAAGATGTGCCGCTTCGCATGATGAACCGTTCGGTTCGGATTGATGCGGATATGAAGGATTTAATTGCTCTTGCGAAGGTGCAGAACTTTGTTCCTGTCGTGGATGACCGCGGTCATTTTATCGGCATTGTCCGCAGAAGTGAAATTATTGATTATTGTCAGACCTTTATTCCAGGATCACCATCGATTGCGCTGGAAGCATAACCGGCAAGCATCATCAGAATATGACAATTCAGCAACTCCGCGTTTGCCTGTCGTATACGGCTATATGCTCCAGGGGAATTATATTTCCGTATCCGTATGTTGACTGGGCTTCAGGAGGGGCTTCATGAATAGGAATAAGCAATAAAAAGACGGAGGCCGCAAATGGTACCGTCTTTTTGGTTTATTAGCACCGGGTGTGTTGTGTTGCAGGGGGCGGGCAGCAAGCGCTAAAGGATGTGCGTGATCTATTTTTCTTTTATGATATAATGGAATGTGAATGTTTGTTTCCTGATTATGTACGCAAGAGGTGAACGGCTTGAAAGGTAAGCCCGGTATGAAAGCAGTTCTATGGAGCGGCGCGTCTCTGCTTCTTATTTTGTCATTAGCAGTCCCGGTATTTAATATGCTGACGATTATGCTGCTGATGGTGCCTTACGTCATATTGTATACGACGCTGTCCACGCGGTCCTTTTTACTGCATCTTGTACCGGTATGGATCATTGCGGCTGTTATACTGGGGCCGTCGGTTCTCATTATCGCGTTATTTTTCCTGATCCCTGCTATGGTGATGGGGCAGATGTACCGGAGGCGGGCGCCGGCGCCGTATATTCTAAGGCGTACAACGCTGACGATCCTATTCTGTTTGCTGGCGGAGCTGCTGATATTCGAAGGAGTTCTGAATCAATCGTTTATTGATCAAATTGGAGAATTTGTCCGCGCACTCGTGAGCGATCTCGAAACGGAGCATGTGCTTCCGAAGGAATGGGACAGCGATTATACGGAATCCGTTATTCGGATTATGATCCATTCGATCCCGCAGGCGATTATTCTGATTTCTTTCGTGTATGCAGTTATTACGCAATATTTTGCACGCAAAGCTCTGGCATCTTCAATACCGGATATTCCTGTTATGCCAAAAGCAAAGGACTGGATGCTTCCGCGCATCATGGTCTTCTATTATTTGGTCGTGTATATCCTGGAGATGTTTGCAGACAGCGGCAGCAGCTCATTCTATTCCGTAGCGCTTATGAATTTGGTGCCGCTCATGCGGTATGCGTTCACGATTCAAGCGATCGGATTCTTCTTCTACATTGCGCATCAACGGAGATGGAATAAAGCGGTTCCGATCATTATCGCCATTCCGCTTCTGTTCTTCCCGCCGCTTAGTCTGATTGGCGTGCTTGATGCTGCTTTTCCGATCCGTAAGTCGTTTTCGAAATCATCATAAGCTATAGGAGCGAATAGGAAATGCCAAAGTTTCTTGTCACGCGATGGCATGGCATGCATCAGGTCTGGTCTATCGCATTAATGGTTCTCATGACCGTTGTGCTCACTTGGTACTGGTGGGTGCTTGGGCTCGTTGCGCTGCTTCTCACGATAGCGGCAGCCGTCTATACGGTGCTCGCGGAACGGGCTTTCCGCAAAGATCTGAAGTCGTATCTCGGGACGTTATCCTATCGGGTCAAAAAGGTCGGCAATGACGTTATCCACGAGCTTCCGTTTGGCGTAATTTTGTATAATGAAGATCGGGCAATCGAATGGCATAATCCATACATTGCACAAATTGCAGGGCAGGAATCGGTGATCGGCATGCCAATCACCGAGCTGTTCCCGACTTTGCAGCAGGTGAAGGACAAGGAAGGGACCGTTGAAGCAACGGTTGACGGACATGTCTATCAGCTGATCTTCAAGCAGAAGGAACGGCTGCTCTATGTTCAGGACATTACCCTGCTCTGGCAGATCAGCAAGCGTTACGATGAGGAAAAGCTTGCGATGGGCGTCGTTATGATCGACAGTCTGGAGGAAGTTACGCAAGGAATGGACGACCATCAGCGCAGCTCGCTCCAGTCCAAGGTCACAACGGAGATCACGGAATGGGCGCAGCGGTATCAGCTGTATCTGAAGCGGGTTACATCAGACCGGTTCCTTCTAATTACCGATCAGAAGACGCTGAGGCAGCTGGAGCAATCCCGCTTTGTCATTCTGGATGAGGTACGGGAGATGACTGCCGATCAGAAAATCCCGATTACACTCAGCATCGGCTTCGCAGCTGGAGCGGAAAGTATCGTTGAGCTTGGCCAATGGGCACAGTCCAGCCTGGATATTGCTCTTGGACGCGGCGGCGACCAGGCCTCGGTAAAGGTAGGCGGACGCCAGTCGTTCTATGGCGGCAAGAGCAATGCGGTCGAGAAGCGTACCCGTGTCCGTGCGCGCGTGGTTGCCCATGCGCTTCGCGATTTAATCCGCGAGAGCGGCAACGTGGTCATTATGGGCCATAAGATGCCGGATATGGATGCAATAGGCGCGGCGATTGGCATTATGAAGGCGGCGCTGCTGTTCGGCAAGGAAGCTTATATCGTACTCGAAGGTATTAATCCTGCGATTCAGAAAATGATGGAGATGCTGCGGGAGGATGAGAAGTTCGCGAAGCGGTTCATTACGCCGGAGCAGGCGCTTGGCATAACGGACGGCCGGACGCTGGCTGTTGTGGTTGATACGCATAAAGCATCGATGGTCAAGGAGCCGCGCATCTTAACGCAGACGAATAAAATTGTAGTGGTTGACCATCATCGCCGCGGAGAAGAATTTATCTCGAACGCGATTCTGGTCTATATGGAGCCATATGCTTCCTCGACCTGCGAGCTTGTCACTGAGCTGCTGCAATATATTCACGACCGTGTTCTGCTGGATGTCCGTGAAGCGACGTCGCTCTTGGCAGGCATTACGGTGGATACGAAGAACTTCTCGCTCCGCACCGGGGCCCGCACGTTTGATGCAGCATCATTCTTGCGGCGCAACGGCGCTGACTCGATGATGATTCAGCGGATGCTGAAGGAGGATCTTGAGGAATATGTCCGCAAGGCGGAAATTATCAAGCATGCGGAAGTGTTCTATGATCATGTGGCAATAGCGGTTACGGAACCGGGCCGCAAGGTGGCGCAGCTCCTTATCGCACAGTCAGCCGATACTCTGTTGAACATGACAGATATTTATGCTTCGTTTGTCATTGGCGAAAGGCCCGATGGGCTTATTGGCATAAGCGCCCGCTCGCTTGGGCATATGAATGTACAGGTTGTAATGGAACGAATGGGCGGCGGAGGTCACTTGACGAATGCGGCAGCCCAGCTGGAAAGCACCGTTCAAGAGGTGGCGGTTAAGTTGAAGGCAGTATTAGCACAAATTGAAGCGGAAGAGGGGTTATTCGAATGAAAGTGATTTTCTTGAAGGATGTAAAGGGCCAAGGTAAAAAGGGCGATGTAAAGGATCTGTCGGAAGGTTATGTACGCAACTTCCTGCTGCCGCAAGGGCTGGCCAAGCCGGCGTCTGACGGCAATCTGAAAACACTTGAAGTACAGAATGCCTCGGAAGAGAAACGCAAAGCGAAGGAAAAAGCGGATGCGATTGAGCTTGGCAAGCGGCTGGAAGAGCTGAAGATTGTTATTAAAGCCAAATCGGGCGAAGGCGGACGGTTGTTTGGCGCCATCACAAGCAAGCAAATTGCAGAAGCACTCGCGTCACAGGCGGGCGTTAAAATCGATAAACGTAAAATCGAGCTGGAAGATGCCATCCGCACTCTCGGCGTCACCCAAGTACAGGTTAAACTGCATGTGGATGTGAAATCGAAGCTTAACGTTCATGTAACGGAAGAATAACAGTCCTCATTAACTGTAATAAGGAAACAACAATGGCGATGTGAGAGCATCGCTATTGTTATATAAAAATACAGGAAATTATAGGCGCTCAATATACTATGCTTATATTTCCTTGGCGGAGCGTATGCTGAAACTTACCATAGCATTACGAGCCCTGCAACTGCTACACTGATCGTTGTAGCTTGAATGGAATCGGATAACGCGAAACGTATGCTGCCCTTCATAGGAAGGTGCAGCCGTTTACGCTTGGGAGGATGATACAAGCATGAGCATGAGCAGCACGGAGCTGATGTTTGACCGGGTGCCGCCGCAGAACCTGGAGGCGGAACAAGCCGTTATTGGCGCGATTCTGCTTCAGTCGGAGGCGCTGATCACCGCGATGGAGCGGCTGCGCAGCGAAGACTTTTATAGTGTTCCTCATCAACATATTTATGAAGCGATGGTTGAGCTTGGTGAGAGCGGACAGCCCGTCGATCTGATTACGCTGACAGCCTTCCTGCAGGACAGGCAGCTAATTGAAGAGATTGGCGGCGTATCATATTTGGCCAAGCTGGCCAGTGCGGTGCCAACAGCGGCTAACGTCGATTATTATGCGCAGATCGTGGAAGAGAAGTCGATGCTCCGCCGGTTGATCCGGACGGCAACCAATATCGTATCCGATGGTTATGCCAATACGGATGAGGTCAGCATCCTTCTAAGCGATGCGGAACGTAAAATTCTTGAAATCTCAAATCGCCGTTCAAGCAGCGGCTTTATCTCCATCCGGGACGTTCTGATGGAGGTCTTTGAGAAAGTAGAGACGCTGTACAATACGAAGGGAGCAGGTACAACCGGCATCCCTTCAGGGTTCGTCGATCTGGATAAAATGACAGCCGGCTTCCAGCGAAGCGACTTGATCATTATTGCGGCCCGTCCTTCCGTAGGCAAGACGGCATTTGCCCTAAACATTGCGCAGAACGTTGGGGTCCGTGCACGCGAGACCGTCGCGATCTTCTCGCTCGAGATGTCCGCGGCGCAGCTCGTTCAGCGTATGGTCTGCGCCGAATCTAATGTGGATGCAACCCGGATGCGTACGGGCGAACTCCAAGGCGATGACTGGGAGAAGCTGACGATGGCGATTGGCGCCTTGTCGGAGGCCAACATCTTTATCGATGATACGCCAGGCATTACGGTGGCCGATATCCGCGCGAAATGCCGCCGCCTGAAGAAGGAAAAAGGCCTTGGCATGATTCTGATCGATTACCTTCAGCTCATACAGGGCCGCGGCAAGGCCGGCGAGAACCGTCAGCAGGAAGTATCAGAAATTTCTCGTACTCTGAAACAGATTGCCCGTGAGCTTGAAGTGCCGGTTATCGCCCTGTCGCAGCTCAGCCGTGGTGTCGAGCAGCGACAGGACAAGCGTCCGATGATGTCCGACCTCCGGGAATCGGGTTCGATCGAGCAGGATGCCGACATCGTAGGCTTCCTGTACCGTGATGATTATTACGATAAGGAATCCGAGAAGAAGAACATTATCGAGATCATTCTGGCCAAGCAGCGGAACGGCCCGGTTGGTACGGTAGAGCTGGTCTTCCTGAAAAACTTCAATAAATTCGTAAGCTTAGACAGGACCCATGAGGACCCGTCACAGGCATCATAAACTTTTGTATAATATCCGAACAATTGTATAGGCCACTGTACAATTGTTCGTTTTTTGTTTGACTTCTCCATACGGGACTGCTACACTGTTAATGCTGTCTTTTACGTGATCTGATCATTGTGAGTAAGAAACGCAGATCCGGTTAATGCTAAGACGGTAATTTTCGGTGTGCAAAATCACCGGACGGGGGTATGATTATGTCTACGGTTGTTGTTGTCGGTACGCAGTGGGGAGACGAAGGGAAAGGCAAAATCACCGATTACTTGGCGGACGGAGCCGACGTCGTCGCTCGCTATCAAGGTGGTAACAATGCCGGACACACTATTCTCATTGACAACAAAAAGTATAAATTAACGATGATTCCATCGGGTATTTTTAATCAAAATAAAACTTGCGTCATCGGTAACGGGATGGTTATTAACCCGCAAGCGCTGATCGACGAAATTAACTATATTCATGACAATGGCTTCTCTAGCGACAACTTGAAAATCAGTGACCGCGCCCATGTCATTATGCCATATCATCTTGTGCTGGATGGTCTGGAAGAGGACCGTAAAGGCGATAACAAAATCGGTACAACACGCAAAGGCATCGGCCCATGCTACATGGACAAAGCCGCACGTAACGGTATCCGTATCGCGGATCTTCTGGATGCAGAAGAGTTCACCGAGAAGACACGCCGCCTTGTAGTGGAGAAAAATCAAGTAATTCAGCAGGTATACGGCGGAGAGCCGCTTGATGCTGAGGCTATTATTGCCGAATACTTAGGCTACGCTGAGACGCTTCGTCCTTATGTAACAGATACTTCGGTTGTTCTGAACGATGCGATTGATGCGAACAAGAAAGTTCTGTTCGAAGGCGCGCAAGGTGTTATGCTTGATATTGACCAAGGTACTTATCCTTTCGTTACTTCTTCCAACCCGTCGGCTGGCGGCGTTTGTATCGGTTCCGGCGTAGGCCCGTCGAAAATCCAGCAGGTTATCGGTGTTGCGAAAGCATACACAACCCGTGTAGGAGACGGTCCATTCCCGACAGAGCAAATTAATGAGATCGGTGACCTGATCCGTGACAAAGGCCATGAGTACGGTACTGTAACTGGCCGTCCACGCCGCGTTGGCTGGTTCGACAGCGTTGTTGTCCGCCATGCACGCCGTGTCAGCGGTATTACAGGTCTGTCCCTCAACTCGCTGGACGTATTGAGCGGTCTGGAGACCGTTAAGATCTGTACAGCTTATAAATACCGCGGCGAAGTGATTGAGCATTACCCTGCAAGCCTCAAGATGCTGGCAGAATGCGAAGCGGTATACGAAGAAATGCCAGGCTGGAGCGAAGATATTACAGGTGCGAAAACCCTTGAGGATCTGCCGGCTAACACGCTGAACTACTTGAACCGCGTATCCGAGCTGACTGGTATTCCAATTGCCATCTTCTCGGTAGGACGTAACCGTGAGCAAACAAATCCGGTTCGTGCAATCTACGAATAGAACATAACCTTAGAAGAAGATAGCCCCGGGCAGAAGCGCCGGAGCTATCTTCTTTTCTCGTTTTCATAGGAATGCTCTCCCTATTCTTTGACCATAATGGTAGATAGCAGAAGGAAAGGGATGAGCATAAATGTGGTTAAAAGCAGCCGTATGGATCGCGAAAATCATAGCGGCAGGACTCATCGTCAGCTTTCTCTCCATATGGACAACCGGGTATATTGTGAGCAGCTATGTAGATACGCTGCTGAAGCAATATAATTTGCCGCTGGAGGTACAGCCAATGGCTATGTCCGGCGTATGGGGCAAGCTATGGGGGGCTGAGCCGCCCCAGACGGAGGACAGCGAGAAATCAGGCAAGGATGATGCCGGAGATGATGATAAGGTTGCGGTAGATGCCTTTGGCAGCCAGCCGTCTAATCCGCCGCTTACAGATATCGGTATTGGCGGCGGTACAAAGGCGGAAGGCAGCACAAGCGGGCAAACGGAGCAAGCAGGCACGAGTACGGGAACAACCGAGGGCAGCGTCCAGACGGATGATGATGAAGCCCCTTCAATCGATGGCTCCGAGACGGCCATTACGACCGAGGATCTGAATGCCATGAAGGGCGAGATGAGCGATGCAGACAAGGATCAATTGTTCGGATTATTAATGAGCAAGCTGCCGCAGGAAGCCTGGCAGACAATCTCCGGATACATGGAGAACGGGCTGACTGATGAGGAGCTTACGCAGGTTCAACAGCTGATGGCACAGTATCTGGATCGTGATCAATATGAACAAATGATGGGAATTCTGAAAAAATATTAATTTCGACTCTTGACAAGAATAGTTGCCGCGTTTATTAACCATATGTTAAAGTATTAGGCGAGTGATCCGACAGGACATTCGTCTTTTTTCGTGTCGGAAACCGTATTTTATTGCAGGAAAAGTGCAAAAAGGAGACCATCATGACCGATTTCAGCCCCAAGGATCGTTTCCGGAAGACTTGGAATCTAGTGAACCAGTACTTTCGGCCTAGTGATCTGCAAGACTCGAAAGGCAAGAAGCGACCTCTTTCGACAGGAGATAAACCACATACACCTTTGTGGAAGAGAAAACCTGTCATGCTTACAGCAGGGTTGCTGGTAGTCCTCACAGCAGCCGGTATCGGCGGTACCGGATACGTACAAGCGAATACAGTCGATTATTACAACGTATATAAAGATGGCAATATAGTGGGCTCGATTAATGATCCTGCGGAAGTTGACCAGCTGATCAAGCAGCAGACCGAAGAAGTGAAGAAATCCAACCCTGAGCTGAACATGGTGCTGGATAGCGGCGAGATTACTTACAGCGGCGAAAGCGGCTTTAAAGCAGAGCCGGCAACGGAAGAAACATTAAGCAAGCTGAAGGGGCTTCTGACCTCGCATGCGGAGGGTGTAGAGCTTGTCATTGACGGCAAGGTAGCCGGCATTGTGAAGGACCAGGATACTGCCGATGCGATTCTGAATCGGGTGCAGAGCAAATACGCTCCGCAGCTGGCAGCTAATAAGAAGTCTACGGAAGTCACAACCCTGTCCTACTCCAAGACGGCAGCCGCTGAGAAGAACGAGACTGAGGCGACGAGCGGCAACAAGCTGACAGGCGTCAAATTCCTTGAGGAAGTCAAGACAGATTCAATTGCAACTGACCCGGATAAAATTATGGATGCAAACGAGCTGTATCTGAAGCTTGTGAAAGGCAGCGTCAAGCCAACCAAGTACACGGTTCAGAAGGGCGACTGCATCGGCTGCATAGCCAGTAAGTTCAATATTTCGGAACAAGTGATTTATGATAATAACGGCTGGATCGAGCAGGATATGATCAAAGAGGGCGATGTTCTTGATCTGACCGTGCTTCAGCCGGAGCTGACAGTGAAGACGGAAGAGCGTTCAACCGAAACGATCGCCTATGACGCTCCTGTAGAAATTCGCAAGAGCGATTCGATGAAGCTTGGCGAATCAAAGGTGCTGACAGAAGGCAAGAGCGGCAAGAAGACTCTTACATACCGAATTGTGAAGCAGAACGGTAAGGTAGTTACAGAAGAGCTCGTAGACAGTCAGGTTGTTGTTAAGCCGGTAGCAGAAGTTGTTCTTAGAGGAACGAAGGTTATTCTGGGCGAAGGCACGGGGCATTTCGCCTCGCCGGTGTCCGGCTGGTCATTGTCGAGCAAGTTTGGTCAGCGTTGGGGCCGGATGCATAAAGGCATTGATATGACGGGCAGCAAGACGATTATGGCGGCCGATAACGGCGTTGTCGAATTTGTCGGTCAGAAGACCGGCTACGGCAACTGCATCATCGTTAACCATAAGAATGGTTATAAGACGTTGTATGGTCATTTGAAGTCCATTAGCGTGAAGAAGGGGCAAGTTGTCGAAAAGGGAGACAAGCTGGGCATTATGGGCAGCACTGGTGAATCGACAGGCGTGCATTTGCATTTTGAAATTACGAAAAACGGCGTTCTTCAAAACCCGTTAAAGTACTTATAATCTATTTTTTCCTGAGAAGGCTGTCCGTTAGAGGGCAGTCTTCTTTTTTACCCTTTTTACCCTGAAACCTTCGGAATGAAGCATTCCTCACTGCCCATTATTATGAGTTTTATTGGAAAGGGGCTGAACGAACTTTAATTGGGAACTTGACGATACACTATGTTAAAATAGAAGAGTAAAAATAGGACGAGCGACAGGCGGGTGTAACGATGCACGGGAAAATTTTGGTGGTCGACGACGAACAGCCCATTGCAGATATATTGAAATTCAATTTGGAGAAAGAAGGGCATCAGGTTATCTGCGCGTTTGACGGCGGCGAGGCGGTCCGCCTTGCCTTCGAAGAACAGCCGGATTTGATTTTGCTTGACTTGATGCTGCCCGTGAAAGACGGCATGGATGTATGCCGAGAGGTGCGGACACGGCTGCATATGCCGATCATTATGCTGACGGCTAAAGATACGGAGATCGATAAGGTGCTGGGCCTGGAGCTTGGCGCCGATGATTATGTAACGAAGCCTTTCAGCACACGCGAGCTGCTTGCCCGGGTGAAAGCGCATTTACGCCGGCAGCAGAAAACAACAGCAGCATCGGCAGAAAGCGCGAATGCCGGCAGTGATGGCAGCCAAGGGGCTGCAGACGAGAAGCAGGGTTTGAAATTGTTCAACCTGTTTATCGATACCGACATGTATGTCGTCTATAAGGATGGCGAGCCGCTTGATTTGACCCACCGCGAATATGAGCTTGTCTATTACATGGCCCGCAACAGCGGCAAAGTGATGACACGCGAGCATTTGCTGCAGGCGGTATGGGGGTTTGAATATTTTGGCGATGTGCGTACCGTTGATGTAACGATCCGCCGGCTTCGCGAGAAGATTGAAGATGATCCAAGCCGTCCGGAATATATTATGACCCGACGTGGTCTGGGCTATATGATGCGCAATCCGAAATCGGGAGGGCTTGGCTACGCATGAGCGGGCGGCGGTTTTTTCGCACGATTCAAGTCAAGCTGGTTATTATCTATCTCCTGCTTATTCTCGTCGCGATGCAGTTGATTGGCGTATACTTCATCAGCACGGTAAAGGCATCGCTGACCGATAACTTTACGACGAATATGAAGGAACAGGCTGATATTCTCTCGAAGCTGGCGGCGCCGAATTTATCGATCAAGCCGAACAGCGACAGCGAGGCAAATGCTGAAAACACGGAGAATCTCAGCCTTGTTGTCCGCAATCTGTTCAGCATCAGCGGGACAGAGGTGCAGGTGCTTGACGGCAACGGACGGGTTGTTGCGACCTCGCTGCAGGTGCCTGAGTCGTACATCGGGAAGAAGAATACCTCTCTAGCGGTAAGCCGCGCGTTAACCGGCATCTCGGATAATGAAGAAGAGATTATTGATGAGAACGGCATCCGGAAAAAGATTATTGCCCTTCCCGTCATGTATAACGACAACGATAAGGTGGTTGGAGCGGTCTACATGGTAGCGTCCATGGACAGCTTATACGATACGGTGAACCGGGTAAATCAGATTTTTTTCTCCGGAACGCTTATTGCGCTTGGGCTTACCGGCATTCTTGGCATCTTGCTGGCCCATACGATTACGAGTCCGATTCAAGGGCTGACGCGCCAGGCGGCGGCGGTAGCGGACGGAAAGTTTGATCTGCAGGTGCCGGTGCTGGGAGATGATGAGATCGGGCGGCTTAGCTCAGCCTTTAACGATATGACGATCCGGCTGAAGGAGGCGCTCTCGGTTAATGAAGAGGAGAATGAGAAGCTTGCCTCCATCCTGTCCAATATGAGCGACGGTGTGATCGCAGCCGACGAGAATGGCAAGGTGATCGTCTGGAACCGCCGTTCGCAGGAGATGCTTGATGTACGCACTTGCGAGGGCTGCAGTCTGCCGGAGCTGCTGGGCATGCCGGAGCAGAAATACCAGGAGCTGCAAAAGGGACGGGAGCAGACCGTTATATTGTCGCGGGATGAGGAGGAGGATGGCGGCAGTGATGATGCGGAGGGTGTCCTTCGCGTGACCTTTACGCCGATTCATCGCCGCGATAAAGGGATTACCGGAACAATCGCAGTGCTTCAGGATGTAACGGAACAGGAGAAGCTGGAGCAATCACGCCGCCAGTTCGTTGCGAATGTCTCGCATGAGCTGCGGACGCCGCTCACCACGATCAAAAGCTATGCGGAGGCGCTTAATGACGGTGCGCTGGATGAGCGGGAGCTGTCGGAGCGGTTCGTAGGCGTTATCCGCAATGAGACGGAGCGGATGATCCGGCTTGTTACCGATCTGCTGCATCTGTCACGCCTGGATTCCAATCAGGCGCCGCTGCGGCGGCGGAAAACCAACATCCATGAAATGCTGGATGAGGTGACTGACCGCTTCTCCTTCCAATTGCGGCAGAAATCGATCCGGGCGGCGATTATCGTAGACCGCGATCTCAAGTCGGCATGGCTGGACCGCGACCAGATTGACCAGGTGCTCGATAACTTAATATCAAATGCCATTAAATATACGCTTGAAGGCGGAGCGATTGAGCTCAGCGCCCGCAAGCAGGATGCTGCTACGATCGCGATTAGCGTGAAGGATACAGGCATCGGTATTCCGAAGAAGGATTTATCCCGTATTTTCGACCGGTTTTATCGGGTGGATAAGGCTCGCTCCCGCAATATGGGCGGCACTGGCCTTGGCCTATCCATTGCCCGGGAAATCGTTAAGGCGCATGGCGGTACGGTCTCTCTCCAGTCGGAGCTGAATGAAGGCACGACGGTGACGTTCACATTGCCTGCGCTGCAAGAGGAAGGTGAGACGGCATGATGGAGAAAGCGAAGACGCTCCTGCTCGTTATGCTTGTTGCGCTTAGCTTGATACAATCGTACTTCCTCGCCTACAGCATGCCGGGTCTTGGCGCGACGGTCAAGACCGGACAAGACTACATTAATGCGGATCCGCTCGGCAAGGAATCGAGTGTAGAGAATGTCATTTTCCCGGAGGAGATTGTCCTCCATTTCGGCGGCAACGAGCATACGGTGCTGTACCCGGGTACAACATTCTACAATATGATCTTGAAAGACCGGATTCAGGGCCGTGAATTTAAAGGCTTCCAGCGCAATCCGGCCAATGTGCTTAATTGGGATGAAGTGCGGAAGGATGATATCGGCGTTGAACTGCGCTTCCAGAATGGCATTCCGGTAGAACTCCTGAAGAAGCTGCTTAAAGTGCAAGGGGATCTGCTGTTCCTTGGCGAGATGATCGACCGGATCTGGATCTTCAAGGCAACCGATTCCGAGGAAGTCCGGACGTTCTTCTTCAGCGCTGACGGGCAAAAGGTATATGAATCAACGCAGGCCGATCTGACGGTCCGCGACGTTCAGGATTATGTCGGCTTTGGCGAATACCAGCCGAAGTATCAGATGACATCCGACGGCATCTATTTGCCGAAGCAGCCGATTCAATCGCTGGAGATGGTCTTCCCTTATGAGACTTATTCTTCCGAGCTGATGCAGCATCTGTTCTTTGATCCGGCGACAACAAAGGCGCTGTATGACCGGAGCGGCTCGCAGATCTTTACGGATGGCAAGCGGGGTCTGCAGATTGAGCAGAAGGGCATGTGGATGATCTACACGAACCCGGCCGCCTCGCAAAGCGAGGAGAATCTGCTCAGCGAGAATATCTTTGCTTCGATAGAGTTCATTAACCAGCACGGCGGATGGGACGGCGTACACCGTTTCGTTAACCCTGGAATGAATCTGGAAGGCAAGACAGGCAAATACGCGGAGTTCCAGCAGTATGTAGACAATTATCCGGTTATTGAGAGCAAAGATTTCGAATACGGCAGCATGCGGCTCACGCTGCAGCAAGGTGTAGTAACGGAATATAGCCGTTCCCTGATCACGCTTGCGGGAAGATCGAAATCAAGAGAAGCAAGATGGCTGCCGGGCGGAGAGCAGCTGCGCAATGCGCTTGATCATTATGACCGCCGTTCGGAGGTTGTCCGGTTGTTCCCGGCCTTGAAGGCCGTGCCGCTGGAGAATAACGAATTAAGATTTATTCCGATCTGGGCGGTACAGCTTGAGGATGGAACGCAGGAGTCTCTGATCGAAGCCTATCCGCCAGGCTTTGTGCCGCAGGATGTTAAGGATGCTTCCGGCTTCGAGCAGGATGATCCGGAAGCGGGAACAGATACGGATACAGGCGGGAAGGATGATCCTTCCGGAAAAGAAACAGCTTTGAAGGACAGCAGTAACAGCTTGTTCGGCAGCGCCGATCAGCTGCAGAATTCAATAGCACCGGATAAGGAGAGCAAGGAATAAGCCGTTAGGAACGGAGGCGAAGGATCAGGTGGATTGGGGCAGGGCCAAAAGCGTGCTTATTATTTCGTTTCTGCTGCTTAACGTATTGCTCGGCTATCAGGTGTGGTCGAACGTTGGCGAGCAGTTGAATGCCAATAAGAATACGGCAGAGCTTCCGAGCGAGACCTATACCTTCATGAAGCAGAAGGGGATTGAGCTGAGCGCCAATCTGCCGGTCGAGACCCCGAGGCTGCGGGATTTGACGTATATGCTGCACAGCGGCACTCTTGAGGAGCTGCCGGAGACAAAGCTGGAGACGCCGGTCGACAGCCGGATTATTTTCTCCGGGAAAGATCTCGTCAAGACGCTGGGCAGCCAGATTAATGACCTTGATAAATATAAGTTTGATCCGGCCATGACAAGGGACGGCGTATATGTGCTTTATCGTATGGCCGATAACCGCCCGATGTTTGACATTAAGCTGGAGCTGTATTACAGCAATCAGAAAATAACCGGCTTCCGCCAAGTCCGCGTGGATCTGACGGGACCTGCCGAGGCGAAGGAACAGACCGTATTGCCGGCCTCCAAGGCAATGGCGCCGTTCATCGAGCGGAATCTGCCGGACGGAGCGGTCATTACCGACATTCAGCTTGGCTACCATGGTCAGATGTTCGATACGGAGACGCAGGTAGCGGCGCCTTATTACCGGGTGCTGCTGGAGGACGGGAATGAGTATTACATTCATGCGATTAACGGGGAAGTCGCACAGGTGAAGGAAGATGCGCCGCTGGACCGCGTTCGGTAGCTGTTTGCAAATGGTAAGAGAATATCAGTTTGGGTAAAGGGATAAACGGCGTTTTTAACAGAAATAACAGATTGATAGAGTGGCTTTGGTGTTCATGGGAGCAGGGGAAAGGATAGAAGTTAAGCGATGGGACTTACGTTTACGGTGCTGGGAAGCGGATCTACGGGGAATGCAACAATAGTAAAGAGCAGGGATAAAATGGTGCTGGTGGATGCCGGCCTTAGCATGAAGAGATTGGACGAGCTCTTGCGTGAGCAAGGCGTGGCCGGCCATCAGCTGGATGCGCTGTTTGTCACGCATGAGCATTCCGATCATATCAAAGGACTAGGCGCTTTCGCACGCAAGTATGAGCTGCCGATCTTTGCAAATGAGGGCACCTGGGGCGGAATGGAACGTCATGTCGGTACAATTAATCCGGAAAAACGGGTCATTATGGAAACAGGCGAGATGCTGCGGCTAGGCTCAATGGAAGTGTGCTCTTATCCGATCTCGCATGATGCGGCGGAGCCTGTCGGCTATACGTTCACTGATGACGGGGAGAAGCTAAGCCTCGCTACCGATCTTGGTTATATGAGCGATAAAGTGAAGCGGGCCATTATTGATTCGGACGTGCTGGTGCTCGAGTCGAATCATGATACCGAGATGCTCCGTATGGGACGTTATCCGTGGAACATCAAGCGCCGAATCCTAAGCGATGTCGGACATTTGTCGAATGTTGCCGCCGGAGAGGCCTTATGCGAACTTCTGACGGACCGGACGAAGCGGGTGTATCTGGCCCATCTTAGTCTCGATCATAACTTGATGGACCTTGCGATGCTGACGGTAAGGAATGTAATGGAGGACCGCGGGATCTTTTTCAAACAGGATGAGAATCCGCTGCGCGCCACTTACCATGACCGTCCTACATCGTGGGATGAAGTGAGGCGGAAATAAACGAATCCAGCTGGTTGTCCAGCTCGCCGGCTTTGGCGTTCAGCTCCTCCCGGGTGATGAGCCCCTTGTCCACCAGCAGTTCGAGCATGGCGCTGAGGGTAAGGACGGTGCGGTAATGATCCTCTTTCAGATCGGCCAATTTGGCTGCGAGCTCTACTTGCTCCCAAGGGGAGAATGGTTTTGATTTCATAGATACGGTTCGCTCCTTTTTCGCTATGATGGAGGAGTGCGGCAGTAAATCTATTATTATTGTAGTCTAATCTTCCGAAAACATTCTTAATTAAGAAAAATAGTCTTGTTCTATTTTCAAAGGCATGCACAAGCATCGAAAGGAGCGGCAACGATGGGATTATTTGATGATGATTTCTATTCGACAAAGGTATCAAGACGTGCTCGTTCCACTTCCTCGAAGGATGAGTTTGCCTTCTCTAATAAAAAAGGCATGCAGAACTGGTCGAATGTCCGTATCGCATTCGTTGCTTCCTTCACTAGTGCGGTAGCGGCGGTACTGTTGTTTGTGCTTGTCTTTGGCGGCGGAGGCCTTGGTCCGGGTTCGCATCCGGCAAGTGTAACAGCTTCCGGCGGCACCTCGCTTGAGCAAAGAACGATTCAGGCTTCGGCGAAGGTGCGTCCGGCGGTTGTCAGTGTCATTAATGAGCAAACGGTTCCTTATGGGCTTATGCCGGATACAGGCAGCAGCCAAGACGGGGCCGGCAGCGGAGAAGAGGGGCAGATTCAAGGCTCGAAGCGGGAGGTAGGCGTCGGCTCCGGGGTTATCTTCAAGCTGGCGGACGGCAAAGCGTATATTATAACGAATCATCATGTTATTGCGAATGCAGAATCGGTAAAGGTGCTGCTCGTAAATGGCGAGAAGCGGGAAGCGAAAATCGTTGGCAGCGACCAGATTACTGATCTGGCAGTGCTCGAGATGGACGGTAAGGATATTAAGACGGCAGCCGAGATTGGTAAATCGTCGAAGCTGCAGCCGGCTGAGTTCGTGCTTGCAATCGGCAATCCGCTTGGACTTGGCGATTCGCTGGCCATGGGTATTGTGAGCAAGACGCACCGGATCGTGCCGGTATCCTTGAATGAGGACGGCGTGTACGACTGGCAGCAGGAAGTGATTCAGGTGAACGTGTCCATTAATGAAGGCAACAGCGGCGGGCCGCTTATTAATATGGACGGTAAGGTTGTTGGCATTAACAGTATGAAGATTGCCGAGGTTGGCGTAGAGGGCTTAGGTTTCGCCATCCCGATTGATAATGCGATGCCGATTATAGACAGCCTGATGGAGAAGGGTTACGTGTCCCGTCCTTATCTTGGTGTCTATACGGTAGATCTGGAGCAATACTTTGCCCAGCAGCAGATGGAGGATCAAGCGGCTCAAGGCAACGGCAAGACGGAGCAGGGCGCGGCTTCGGGCAGCGAGGAATCTGAGTTGCCGGAGCTGGATCTTCCGGATGAAGTGCTGAACGGTGTAATCGTGCTCGAAGCAGTTGGACCGGCAAAGGATGCAGGTATCAAGCTTAACGATGTTATTGTGAAGCTGGATGATAAGAGCATTAGCAGTACGATGCAGCTTCGGCAATATTTGTACGGGCAGAAGCATATCGGCGACGAAATTAAAGTAACCTTTTATCGCGACGGTAAGCTGAAGACCGTATCGTTCAAGCTGGCCGAAAAGACAAAGGACGAATAGATCATGCGGGTGTAGACTGTGCTGACAGGAGACTGTTGGCGCGGTCTTTTTTTTTGCTCCGGGTGCGTTTATGTTCCCCGACTAAAGTCTAACCTTTGAACCATCCTCTGGAAGGTTTTTGGCAATTTGCTAATGACGTACACTATAATCAAGAAGCACGGGAACAGAGAGTAGAGAGGGAGAGAAATCAACCATGAATAGAAGATGGGCAAGAAATACGATAGGAGTGATCCTGGTGGCAATCGGGGTAATCGCATTATTTCAATATCAATTCGGCGGGGTGAAAAGCAAGGAATACGCCCACACGCTGAAGCTGGATAATAACATGCATGAGCTTAGTATCGCAACCGACAGCCTGGGGCTTGAGGTTGATTTCATTCCAAGCACGGACGGAAGCAACTCGATTCATATTGAAGGCAAAGCAAAGCCGGAGGTTATCGATCAAATCAAGAATGCAAGGGTCGAGAACGGGAAGCTTAATCTTCGGTTGAAGGAAAAATGGCATTTTAACTTCTTTGACTTCTCCGGGTGGAATGATAAGCAGGTTGTAACGGTAACCTTGACGGATGAAGCTATGAAGTCCCTCGAGTCGCTGAAGTTAAACAGTGATTCCGGGTCAGTAAGGGTTAATGGTGCCAAGGCAGCTAACAGCTCGATAGAAGCAGATTCCGGAAGTATCAAAGTAGGCAGCTTCGAAGGCGGTACGTTGTCGCTGAAGTCAGACTCCGGCAGCATCAAGCTGGACAGCTTCACAGGCAGCAGCCTGGCACTTCAGTCGGATTCCGGCAGTATTCATGCAGGGACGGTGCTTGCCGAAGTGAAAGTAAGCTCCGATTCCGGCAGCATTACCATTGATCATTTGACCGGCAAAATCGTGGCTAAATCGGATTCCGGCTCTATCCGAATCGTGAAGGATGATGGGACCGGGGCTGATGTGAAAAGTGATTCGGGCAGCGTGAGAATTGGGGTGCCGGCCTCGTACAGCGGTTCTTATGATCTGAAGTCCGATTCCGGCTCGATTCATCATCCGGATCCGGTAGGCACGTCTGGTGAGCTTATTAAGGTACGTACGGATAGCGGCAGTATTCGAATAAACCAATAGATACGGTGCAGGCCGACCGCATGAGCAGAAAGGATGCTCATGCGGTTTTTAGTTTGGTGTAGAGCGGCTGATGGTGATGGGGGAGCAGGATGCGACGATGAAGTTGGGCGTGGCGAGCGATTAGGCCTTGTAAGGATCTAGATAGGCGCCGTATACGGGAGCAGGCTAGCTGCCCCGTGGAGCGTACAGCATGATTGCTACACCGGCGATGCAGACGGCGGCTCCGATCCAATCGTAGAGATCGGGAGCTTTTTTGTCGATGAGCCAGCCCCATAGGACAGCCAAGATGATAAAGACACCGCCATAGGCTGCATAAACACGGCCAAATGAGGGGAAATTTTGCAGGGTGGGAATGATGCCGTAAGCGATGAGAATAATGCCGCCGATAATGCCGTACCAGAGCGGCTTCGCTTCACGCAGCCACAACCAGACGAGATAGCCGCCGCCAATCTCGGCAAGGCCGGCAATCAGGAACAGAACGATAGCGATTAACACGGAAGATGCTCCTTTTTTCACAACATTAATTTGTTTATATTATAGCGGGATGGCAGACAGAAGGGAATGAAAGGGAGAATCGGGCGAAATGCTTCACATCGGCAGGCTTGTTTGCTATGCTAGCTGTATAATAAACAACTTTGAAGAGGAAGCGAAATTTGAATGTATTGTGTGTGCAAGCAGCATGTAGAGCTGGCGATTGATAAATTTGTGGACGAGTACGAGGATGCACCGGATATTGTCGATCTGAAGGAAACGGAGTTTGCGGATTGGGATCCGCCGCGCAGCTGCGATCTTTGCGGGGAGGCAGCCGCGGAGTTTCTGGTAGTGTAGGAAGAAAAGGAATGAAGTCAAAGGCGCTTGTCAGCCGAATGCTCGTTTGCTCTATATAGGGCGGATTGATGCATCGGTCCGGGGCGCTTTTTTTATGAGGAAATGAGAGTGTACATGTGATGGAGACGGTAAATGGACAGTTGCTTCAAGCCGCGGGGGATGGGCAGGCCGATAAAGTCCGCCGATTGATTAAGGATGGCGCAAACCTGAACGTTCAGGATGCTCAGGGACGTACTCCTCTAATGATTGCGACCTACAATAAGGATTTTGCGGTGGCAAAGGTGCTGACTGAAGCGGGGGCGGATGTGAATATACGGGATGGAATGCTCAACTCGCCTTTTCTATATGCTGGGGCCGAAGGGTATTTGGATATTCTGAAGCTTACAATTGATGCCGGGGCGGACACGAGGATAACGAACCGCTACGGGGGGATCGCCATTATCCCGGCTTCGGAGCACGGTTACGTTGAGGTTGTTCGGGAGCTGCTTGAGCGGACAGATACGAATGTGAATCATGTCAATAATCTAGGTTGGACGGCATTGCTCGAAGCTATTATTCTCAACAACGGCAACAAGCGGCAGGTGGAGACGGTGAAGCTGCTGATCGAGCATGGGGCTGATGTCGACCTGGCTGATAATGATGGCGTCACCCCGCTGCAGCATGCCCGTAAGAGAGGGTTTAAAGAAATCGAGCAATTGCTGGTAAGCGCAGGGGCGAAGTAGTCAAAGTCGAGCAGAGGATAAAGTCCTTTTGCGAAATAACGAGACATAAAGGATGAATGAGAGTGCATATACAGATTGCTGCCGTCGGCAGGCTTAAGGAAAAATATTTGGTGCAGGGCATCGCAGAGTATGCCAAGCGGCTTGGGCCGTACGTGAAGCTAACGCTCACGGAAGTGCCCGATGAGAAGGCGCCGGAGACGATGAGTCCGGCGGAAGAAGCGCAGGTGCGCGAGCGGGAGGGGGAACGGCTTCTGGCGCAGCTGAAGCCGGACGCCCATGTCGTCGCGCTCGCGATTGGCGGCGAGCTCTGGTCCAGCGAGGATCTCGCGGACCAGCTCGATAAGCTGGCCACGTATGGGCGGAGCCACGTGGCTTTTGTCATTGGCGGGAGCACGGGTCTGGCTCCCGCGGTGCTGCAGCGCGCCCAGCAGAAGCTCAGCTTCGGGCGCATGACACTGCCGCACCAGCTGATGCGGCTGGTGCTGATCGAGCAGGTGTACCGAGCGGTGAAGATTAATCGGGGGGAACCGTATCACAAATGACGCAGTAAACA
>Ga0065721_10048965_pt1 | contig 55669 bp, 64 predicted proteins | sample Mesricmetagenome_FD_59108 | JGI IMG/M metagenome (GOLD analysis project Ga0065721, IMG submission 59108) | Mesophilic microbial community from rice straw/compost enrichment Sample: eDNA_1 v2 (version 2) | ecosystem: Engineered > Solid waste > Grass > Composting > Bioreactor | place: USA: Davis... | reverse complement strand
AGCCGCCTCAGCTGCCGGACTCGCTTGCTCCGCCGATCCTCCGCCACTTTCTTCGATATATAGAATCAACGTTCCGACTGCTACAGTTTCTCCTTCCGCAACCACGATCTCCGTTACCCGACCGGATACGGTAGAAGGAACTTCCGCATTCACTTTGTCCGTCGTCACTTCAGCCAATGAATCGTATTTTTTGACGGTATCGCCAACATTGACCAGCCATTTGCTGATAGTCCCCTCGGTTACACTCTCACCCAGTTGGGGCATAAGTACTTTCGTTGCCATGACCTGTGGTCCTCCTCGCCTTTAAAAGTTGGCCAACTCGCGCATTGCTTCCAACACTTTATCCGGATTCAGCATGAAAAATTTCTCCATCGGAGGACTGTACGGCATTGCAGGTACATCCGGTCCGCACAGACGTTTGATTGGCGCATCGAGATCGAACAGGCAATGCTCGGCAACGATCGCCGCCACCTCTCCGCCGACTCCGCCCTCTTTGTTGTCTTCGTGCACGATCAGCACTTTTCCGGTCTTGGAGGCAGCTTCTGCAATCGCTTCCTTATCCAATGGGTACAAGGTGCGCAAGTCGAGAACATGCGCGCTGATACCTTCCTGTGCGAGCTTCTCGGCTGCTTGCAGGCAGAAGTGCAGGGCGAGTCCGTAAGAAATAACCGTAATGTCCGTACCTTCACGCTTGACGTCCGCTTTTCCGATCGGCAGGACATAGTCGTGCTCAGGCACTTCGCCTTTGATCAGGCGATAGCAACGCTTGTGCTCGAAAAAGAGAACCGGGTCCTCGTCGCGGATCGCCGCTTTGAGCAAGCCTTTTGCATCGTACGGGGTGGACGGAGCCACCACTTTCAGCCCAGGGATATTCGTAAACATCGCTTCCACCGACTGCGAGTGATAGAGAGCGCCGTGCACGCCGCCGCCGAATGGAGCCCGGATCGTGAGCGGGCAATTCCAGTCGTTGTTGGAACGGTAGCGCATCTTCGCCGCTTCGCTGACAATCTGGTTGACGGCTGGCATGATGAAGTCGGCAAACTGGATTTCCGCAATCGGCCGCATGCCGTAAGCAGCCGCCCCGATCCCTACCCCGACAATCGCCGATTCAGCCAGCGGAGTATCAATCACGCGCTCCTCGCCAAATTCATCAATCAATCCATTGGTCGCACGGAATACGCCACCGCGTACCCCTACGTCTTCTCCAAGAATAAACACATTGGGATCGCGACGCATTTCTTCCCGCATCGCCATCGTAATCGCATCAATAAACGAAATGACTGCCATGAAAGATCCCCCCTTAGTTCCCGTATACGTGAGTCAATGTCGATTCAGGTGTCGGATATGGTGCGTTTTCCGCATACTCGGTCGCTTCGTCCACTTCCAGCTGCACACGAGCCAGCATATCCGCTTCTGTATTTTCATCGAGCAAGCCGATTTCTCTCAAGTAAGCCGCGAAAACGATCAACGGATCTTTTTTCTTCGCTTCTTCGACTTCTTCACGCGTGCGATAGACGCGGTCGTCGTCGTCACTCGAATGGGGAACCAGACGGTACATGACCGCTTCGATCAAGGTTGCTCCTTCACCGCGACGAGCGCGATCAACAGCTTCCTTCATGACGCGATACACTTCAATCGGATCGTTGCCGTCTACGCTGACACCCGGGAAGCCGTAGCCAAGAGCGCGGTCCGCCACGCTTTCGCAAGCCAGTTGCTTCTTCAATGGAACAGAGATAGCGTACTTGTTGTTTTCACAGAAAAAGATGACCGGGAGCTTGTGCACGCCCGCAAAGTTGGCACCCTCGTGGAAATCCCCCTGGTTGCTGGAGCCTTCCCCGAAAGAGGTGTACACGACAAAATCTTTGTTTTGCATTTTGCCTGCCAAGGCCATGCCCACCGCATGCGGCACTTGGGTCGTAACCGGGCTGGAACCTGTCAGGATGTTGTATTTTTTACCGCCGAAGTGACCAGGCATTTGGCGGCCGCCACTGTTCGGATCTTCTGCTTTGGCAAAAGCGGAGAGCATGCAATCACGGGCAGTCTGACCAAATACCAGCACCAGGCCGAGATCGCGATAGTACGGGCACAAGAAGTCTTTGTCCGTCTCCAGAGCGAAAGCTGCTCCTACCTGTGCTGCCTCCTGACCCTGGCAGGAAATGACGAATGGCACTTTGCCCGCCCGATTCAACAGCCACTGGCGTTCGTCAATTTTTCGCGCGAGCAGCATGTAATAGTACATGTCCAGAACTTGCGCATCTGTCAAACCAACTTGTTCATGCCGTTTGGTTGTCATTGTGGATACCCTCCTTGCTAATTGTGAATCGCTTTTCCATCGACGGCCAATGCCGCTTCCATAATCGCCTCTGAGAGAGATGGATGCGGATGGATGGTCTGTCCAATCTCCCATGGCGTCGCATCCAGTACCCGGGCCAAGCCCGCCTCGGAGATCATGTCGGTCACGTGCGTACCGATCATGTGAACCCCTAGCAAATCATTCGTTTTGGCATCAACGACCAACTTCACAAAGCCGTCATTCTCGCCATGGATCAGTGCCTTGCCCAATGGCTTGAAGCTGAATTTGCCTACCTTTACTTCAAAGCCTTGCTCGCGCGCCTCTTTTTCCGTCAAGCCGACATTCGCCACTTCCGGACGGCTGTACGTGCATTTGGGAATCTTCGTGTAATCGAGCGGATGCGGATTCAGCCCAGCCATGTGCTCGACAGCCAAAATTCCTTCGTGCGAAGCAACGTGAGCCAGCTGCAAGCCGCCAATCACATCGCCAATGGCATATATATGCGATTCTGCCGTCTGGAAATGTTCGTTGACCACGACGACTCCACGCTCGATCTTGATCTCGGTCGCTTCGAGGCCGATGTTTTCTACATTGGCTTGGCGGCCTACCGAGACGAGAACTTTTTCTGCTTCAAAACGGTCGACGCCGTTTTTCGTCTCAGCCGAAATGCTGACTTTGCCCTCGCCTTTTTCCAGCATCTCGGGAAGCACCTTCGCCCCTGTGACGATGTTGACTTTGCGTTTTTTCAGCAAGCGAGCCAGTTCCTTGCTCACTTCTTCGTCTTCGAATGGCAAAATGCGATCTGCGTACTCGACAATCGTCACATCGACGCCAAAGTCGTTCAGCATGGACGCCCACTCGATTCCGATCACGCCGCCTCCGACGATCACGACCGACTTCGGCAACTGTTCCCACTGGAGTGCCTCGTCGCTCGTCACTACATAAGAGCCGTCAATGACCAGCCCAGGAAGCGTACGCGGGCGGGAACCCGTCGCGAGCAGCAAAAAGCGCGGCACGATCATTTCCTGATCGCCGTTTTCTTTTTCAATGCGGACAGCACCTGCTTGCGGCGAAAAGATGGATGGCCCCATCACGCGACCGAAGCCTTCGAAAATCGTGATGCTGCCTTTTTTCATCAAGTATTGAATCCCTTTATGAAGTTGGTCGATAATGCCTTGCTTGCGCTCCTGGATTTTGCTGAAATCATAGCCAACCGCGCCTGCCGATACACCGTATTTGTCCGCTTCCTTCAAGGTCGAAAATACTTCTGCGCTGCGCAAAAGCGCTTTGGACGGAATGCAGCCGCGATGCAGGCACGTTCCACCCAGCTTTTCTTTTTCCACAATCGCGACTTTCATTCCCAACTGGGACGCACGGATCGCTGCTACATAGCCGCCGGTTCCTCCACCGAGAACGACCAGATCAAATTCTTGTGACATGCTTGAGCTCTCCTTTCATAGAAGCGCCTTCACGCATTGGCGAAGACAGTCGAAAAAGCTGGTTGCTGCTCTTTTGTGGCGTTTGCCTACGTTTTTATGAGAATGAGAATATTCTAAGAACAGAGGATATGTACCCCCTGACCGCCCATTCATCGAGAAAAAGAAAGAGCGGGAGCAGGGGAATGGTTTCATTTAGGAACGATTAGCGGTGGTAAACCGTTTTTCCGTTTTGCAGGAAAGTATTGCGGGATTTGCCCACGCTGGCAATGCGCTCTTCTGCCATGCGGTCAGCCGCCTTGTAGGATGGCATGCCGTCGCGCTCAGCAATTTCGTACACTTTCAAGATCGTGTCGTAGATGGTTTCTACTTTTTTCAGGGCGCGCTCGCGGTTATAGCCTTGCAGTTCGTCAGCCACGTTGATAACGCCGCCTGCGTTGATCACATAGTCTGGCGCGTAGATCAGACCCATTTCGTGGATTTGATCGCCGTGACGCTCTTCTTTCAGCTGGTTGTTCGCCGCACCGGCAATTACTTTTGCTTTCAACAGCGGAATGGTGTCGTCGTTGATGATCGCACCAAGCGCGCAAGGAGAGAAGATGTCGCACTCTACGCCAAAGATGTCGTTGACGCCAACTGCTTTTGCTCCGAAATCGTTGACAGCGCGGTTTACGTTTTCTTCATTGATGTCGGTTACGATCAGGTGTGCGCCTTCCTCATGCAGGTGGCGGCACAGGTTGTATGCCACGTTTCCTACACCTTGTACAGCAACGACACGGCCGGACAAGGAATCAGATCCGAAAGCGAGCTTCGCAGATGCCTTCATACCGCGATATACCCCGTAAGCTGTGACCGGAGACGGGTTGCCGCTGGAGCCGAATGCAGGAGAAACGCCTGTTACGTAGTCGGTTTCCAGGTGGATCATGTCCATGTCAGCAACAGTCGTACCTACGTCTTCTGCTGTGATGTAACGGCCATTCAGACCTTGGATGTAACGGCCGAATGCGCGGAACAGCTCTTCACTTTTATGCTGGCGCGGATCTCCGATGATCACGGCTTTACCGCCGCCGATATTGAGGCCAGCAGCAGCATTTTTGTAAGTCATGCCGCGACCGAGACGCAGTACGTCGATGATCGCTTCTTCTTCGGTTTTGTACGGCCACATGCGCGTGCCGCCCAATGCTGGTCCGAGTGTCGTATCATGAATGCAAATGATTGCTTTCAAACCGGAATTTTCGTCTTGGCAAAATACCAGTTGCTCGTAGTCGTACTTTTGCATGTAGTCAAAGATGTTCAATGAAGAAACCTCCCTAGTCTCATTCTTCTGGGTTAACAGTGGGCTCCGTGTGGAGAATTTCCCGTCAAGCAGTTTATGCAAAAGTCATGCCAACACCCTCCGCATTTTGAAAGCGCTTTATTATTAGGGACGTGGATGAAATCTCCATCCGTCAAGTGTGCATGTTTTTGCATGGTCGCGCAGGAATTTGCATGCAAAAAATTGCACGCTTAATTTCTTTCTTCCTGCTCATCCATGATTCCCAATTTTTCCATCTTGTAATACAAACTGCGAATGGCAATTCCCAACCGCTTCGCCGCCACGGTCCGGTTCCCTTTGGCCGCAGCCAGCTCCCGGATGATATGCTGACGTTCTGCTTCCTCCATCGCTTGCTTCAATGTTTTCCCTGTGGAGCTTGCCGTCACTTCTGCTTCCTGGCGGGCATGGCTTATTTTCCGCTCCAGCGGGGGCAAATGCTCAGGCAAAATGGTGCGCTCATTGATGCGCATATGTATCATCGCCCTGCCCAGAACGTTCTCCAGCTCCCGCACATTGCCCGGCCAATGATAGGACAACAGCATTTGCAACGTTTCTTCGTGCAGCTCCTCGACATTGCGGCCGTATTCCAGATTCGCCTTGCGCAGCAAGTACATCGCAATCGGCTTGATGTCTTCCAGGCGCTGTCTGAGCGGAGGAATATGGATGGGCACCACATGCAGGCGATAGTACAAGTCTTCCCGAAATTTCCCGGCTCCTATCGCCGCTTCGAGATTCACATGCGTGGCTGCAATCACCCGGACATCGATGTTGATCGGTTTCGTACCGCCGACCCGGACGACTTCGCGCTCTTGCAGGACGCGCAAAAGCATGACCTGCATCCCCATGGACAGCTCACCGATTTCGTCTAAAAATATCGTGCCCCCGCTTGCTTCCTCGAACAATCCGCGCTTGCCGCCGCGCCGCGCCCCTGTGAAAGCCCCTTCCTCGTAGCCGAACAGCTCGCTCTCCAGCAAGCTTTCGGAGATCGCTGCGCAGTTGACGCGGATAAACTGGTTGTACTTGCGCTCGCTCGCGTTGTGGATCGCGTGGGCAAACAGTTCCTTACCCGTGCCGGATTCGCCGCGCAGCAGCACGGTGGCTGGCGTCAACGCCGCCTTTTTTGCTTGCTCGATGGCGCTTTTCATCTGTTCGCTGTAGCCGATAATATCTGCGAAGCTGTATTTCGCCTCCAGCGTTCGGATGATCCGTCTCGCTTTTTCCAGTTCCTCGGTCAGCCGCTTGAACTCGGATACGTCGTGAATGACCCCGACGCTGCCTTTCAACTCGCCATCAACCACGACCGGAGCGACGTTCACCACGACGTCCTTGCGCTTGGGGCCGAGCTTCATCGGCACGCCCCTGACAGGCCGCTTCGTCTTCAACACTTGCATGTGCATGCTGTCGCCTTCGGAGATATCGACTGTAGCCGGCTTGCCGATAATATCGTCCGGCGAAAGCCCGGTCAGTCTCGTGTAGGCCGGGTTGATTAACAGACCGATGCCGTTTTGATCCACAACAGAAATCGCTTCGTCGGAAGACTGAATAATCGCTTGCAGCATGCTTTGCAATTCTTTCAGATCGGTCACTTCCTCCGCCAGCGCCATGACCTCGGTAATGTCGCGGAAAATCGCTACGGCTCCCACTACTTCTCCCTTGTCGTTTCGCACGGGAACGCGGTTCGTAATGATTCTCGTCTGATTGGGCAAAATCTGCTCCTGATTCAGTTCAGGACAGCCCGTCTCTAATACAATATGTAGTCTGGTGTTGGGTATACGCTCGGATACTTTTGTATCCAGCACTTCGCTTGCTTCAATGTCCATCAAGCGTTCTGCCGCTTTGTTGAACAACGTGATAATGCCTTGCCGATTGACCCCGATAATCGCATCGTGCGTGGAGTCGAGCATCGTTTCCCGCTCCCGCTGGTTTTGCATCATGACGGCAATCAGCTTGTCACGCTCGCGAATGAGCCGCATGACAATTCTCGTAAAGGTCCCTGGGATGAGCACCGTCTTGTCCTGCTTTAGCTGCCTGAGGTGCTCGTATTCGTTCAAGTCGCCCGTCGCTTCCAAAATGACGTCCAGCTCGTCGTCCAAATAAGGCCGATAATCCGTATCGACCTTGATTCCAAACGATTTCGCCAGGGCAATTCCGGGAGCGTCAGGCCGATGATCCACTACGGCTACAATTTTCAGCCTGTCCATCTGGTTCAGCATCCGCAGCAGAGCCGTTCCGCCTCGTCCAGCACCTACTATAAGCAGCTTGTGCATGCGCTAGACCCCTCACTTTTCATCTTACTCGTTACCATTGTACTGCAACAAACCGTTGATGGACAGGCTCTTCTCCCTAACGTGCGCTCGCTCGTGTGCACACACGGACTTGTGGACAAGCAACCAGGCATTCGCTATGATGAAGAAATGAGAGAGAAAGGTGTGAACCACCAGTGATCGTACAGAAAGTCATTGCCCTTTTAATCATGGTCATCCCGGCTGCGATTGCCATGTACGGAATCAAGCTGATCCGTGATGCTTTCTTTTATTCCACGGCACCCGATGTGGGTTTCATGTGGGGTCAACTGATCCTCGGCGTGCTTGCTCTGGTCATCCCTATTTTGTTTATTGCGGGCTTCATTTTACACCATGAACGAAAAAAAAATCGGGTTCAGCCCCGCTTTATGATTCGCGAGCCAGAAGACGACGAGTAGAACAGGCAGGTAATGATCTGCCTGTTTTTTAATGCCCCGCTCATCTCCCCCACTCATCCAGCCTGCGCAACCACGCCTGTCGTTCAATGACCCGCGAAAAGGACACAAACTCCGCCGCAACCTGCAACGTCACGAACCCGGCGAGAAATGTCACTTGCCACAAAAGCGGTACGGTCGTCACATACAAATAGCCGATGGAAAATCCAAGCGCATTTGCCCCGGTATCCCCGAGCATCATCCTGCCTCCTGCGTCGTGCGGAAACAACAGGACGCTGGCCACGAGAAGTGGCAGCAGGAACAGCCAGACAAACAACGCCTCCTCTGACGTCGCCGCAAGCACCCCGACAGCGATCGCCATGCAGACGAGCAGCCAATACACTTTGATCGCCCGCCCCGGTCTTAGGTCAAACAAGTTGAGGATGTTCGGAGAAATCGCCAGCAAGCCGCAGGCGACCAGCCAGGCGAAAATGTCGCTGGTGAGGAAGAGCGAGACAGCCACTGCGGTAAGCCCTCCGCCGATCAGCTTCCACATGCCGCTGGTCACTCGCCTTTCTTGCCACAAGACGCGAAAATGACCGCGAAAGCCTTTTGTCGCGCCATCGTTGGAGCGGTCGTCGATCCAGCCCCAGCAAGCCATTGCCGCCATTCCGCATGCAAGAAGAATGCCGTGCAGCAGCACAGTCTGGAAAGCCGCTGTCCACGCCTCCCAAAAAAGCTGGACGGCTGTCGAAAGCAGCGTGCTTGCTACAAGCACCAGCCCTCCCGCCGTAAGCACTTGTTCTCCAGCGTAATTGAATCGAGTCATGCCCTGGTTCAACAGAAACCGCGAAAAAAACGCGAGCAGCGGGCGATGCCAGACGAGCGGCAAGCCAAGAGCGAGCGCAAGCCCGAGGACGACCTTCATCTCCAAGCTTTTCCCTCCCACCACTTTCGGCACAACGTCCTGCCGATTGCCACAAATTCTTTGCCGCGATGAGCGTAGCCTTGCCAGTCGTTGCCTGTTTCCCGATGCTGAAACAAGACAGGCACTTCGTGAATGCGGTATCCTGCGCGCAACGCATCGACTGTAAGCCCGACCTCGATGCCAAAGCCTTTGTCGACTTTGCCGAGATGGGCCAGCAAGTCGCGGCGCATGGCTCTTTGCCCGGACAAGGGCGCTCGCGCTTCAAAGCCGGTCAGCCATTTGATCCCTTGATGAGCGAGCCCTTTTGCCAGGCCCATCCCGGCCTTTTGCTTCGGCGGCGGCAAAATCGCCACGGTCATGTCGCAGGCGTCAGCCAAAAGCGGAGGGAGCAAATGCTCAGCCTCGGCAGCACTTTCCCGCAAGTCTCCATCCAAAAGCATGATCACATCGCCACGCGCGCGCTGCCAGCCCAGTTGGACAGCCGCCCCTTTGCCCAGGTTGTACGGGTGGGATATCACCGTATCTGCCCATTTTTTGGCCAAGGTCGCTGTCTCATCCTCGCTGCCGTCGTCCACGACGATCAGCTCATCGCAAAAGAAGCGTTCGCGAATCGCCCGCAGCGTAACGCCAATCTCCTCTGCTTCGTTATAGGCCGGAATGATGACGCTAACTTTTTTCACGCGCTACCCTCATTTCCGTCAGTCGCTGCTGCATTTTTTCCAGCAAGGCCCACTGCTTGCCGACCGAGTCCGGCACTTGCTCGACCAGCAGCCATTTCCCTGCTGTCGCCCCTTGTTGCAGCCATGGCGGCGGCTGCTTGGCAACGACGAGCAACAAACCGTCTTCCCACGACTTGCCCTGCTCGTAAGGAACAACCTCAACCCCCATGGCGTGCATCAAGCGGGTAATAGGCCGGGCTTCCTTGTCGCCCTCCTGCCAGACGTATACCTTTTTTCCTCCCAATTCATTGCCGTAGCGCATCGCCATCATGTGGACGACTTCCTCGTTGCGTTGCTCGACTTCCTGAAGCAGCCGATTGATTTGCTGCTTCAAGTCCTGGTTGCTTTTGAGTGCCCGGTCGTACTTCGCCTCCATTTTCAGCAAAATTTCTTGAGCGCCCTGGGAAAACCAGGGATGTCCCGCTGTTCCGCCCAGCAGGATACCGACTCCGAGAGCGATGAATACAGCAGCCAGTGTAATCAGGTGATGCCGGAAAGAAATCATAGCGCCTCCTTAGAAAGCCCATGTCCGCCATTGCGTCCAGAGCATTTGGGCAGCGTGGCGGGCAATCGGATTGACCATCAAGGCTGCCGTAACGGGCAAAAGCATCGCAGCGAGACACCAGCCCCACAGCTTCCACGACCCGGAAGGCTGGTACAGCTGACTGACCCCTTTGGCGTCGATCAGCCTCGGTCCGATTTTCGTCCGCACCAAAAGCGTGCTCGCCATCCCTTTGCGTCCCTTTTCCAGAAAATCAATCATGTTCGTATGCGCCCCGATCGTCACAATCAGCTCGGCCTGATTTTCGTAGGCCAAAAGCATGGCGACATCTTCGCTTGTCCCCGGAGCAGGCAGCACGTGGTGAGCCATCCCCAGCCGCTCGACTCGCGCTTTCCCCGGCGCAGTGCCGTCCACATAGGCATGCACAACGATTTCTGCACCGCATTGCAAAGCTTTATCAGAGATGCTGTCCATATCGCCTACGATCAGGTCGGGCTGGTACCCCGATTGCAACAGCGCGTCCGCGCCACCGTCGACTCCGATCAAAACGGGATCGTATTCGCGGATGTACGACGAGAGCGTCTGCAAGTCTTCCCTGTAGTGCTTGCCGCGCACAACGACCACGACATGCTTTTTTTCCAATGGCGTTTTCAGCGGCGTGGCGTGCAGCGGCTTCAGAAACAAGTCTTTTTCTTTTTGCGCGTAAAGCAGCGTGTTATCTATAAATAAAGAAAGGGTGTCATCCAGTCTGCTTTGCGCCTCGGCCCATTTGCTGACCACGACGTCCATTCTTACTTCGCGAAGCGGCAGCACCATTTCCCATTGCGCTTCTCGCCGCAATTCCAGCCGGCCATCGCGGATCGCAGCATCCTGGCCGTCCCACGCTTCCCAGGCTGTCGGGATCGGCTGGGCTGAATCGGACTCTGCCTCAAACAAAGCCACGCCCGCGCCAAGCAACAATCGCGCTCCTTCGGCTGGATACTGTCCGGTCATAAAAGGGGCAAGATTGACAATCACCCGCGTTCCCGCTTCCAATAGCGATCGCGCTGCCATTTCATCCACATCCGGATGATCGATGACAGCGATCTGGTGGGGGTGGAGCCGTTTGCAAAGCTGCTTCGTTTTTCGATCCGCAGCAATCACTCCCGTATAGGTAAGAAAACCGCGGCTTTTTCGCTTGCCCATCTTTTCCACCTCCAGCCATTAGTATGCTAAAAATTTCCTCGGAGCATGCAAAAAAGAGGCTGTGCATGTATCGCACAACCTCTCTTCTGGCGGAAACGCTGGCCTGGTCAACTAGGCTCCCTTGGTTATGTAGTAAATAATCAAGCCGTCAGCAAACAGGAATACTACCAGTGAAACCACGCCAAATCCGATCGCGAATTTGTTCTTCGCCTTGATCGAGTTAAGACAGCCCCAAGCAATAAAGAACGTGAAGACGAACATCAGGAAATCAAACAACACAATCTTCATGTACGACAACTCCTTCACCATGATGACGCTAACCGATAATACAATGGCAATATTATTATATCTCCTTGCCTATTAAGAGACAAGCATATCCAAATTTGTGACAAACAAATTCACAATTCCTTTATTTTATTGTGCCACAAATGTTTTTGCCTATCCAGATGCTCCAGCGGTCTTTTTCATAAATCGGTTGTTGTCCTGCCATTTTCGCGGAAATAGCGGAAATCAGTTGCTCCAGCTCGCCGTCTGTCAATTCATGCAGCAAGGAACGGCCTCTGCGCAAGCGCAAATCGGCCTGCAAAACAGCGATGTCGTCATACACACGCCTGACCTCCCACAGCGAACGCATCTGGATTTGCTCCAGCCCTGCCTGCTGCATGGCTTGCCTTACTTGCTGTTCTTTTGGTCGCCGTTGTGCCTCCACTTCCAGCAGGCGCGGGAATTGCTCGAAAAAATAGCCGCGCAAGTGCTCAGGCGAAGCCGGAACAGCACAGTCTTCCAGCGTCCGATCTTGGATCAGGCAGATTCCGTCAGGTGCGAGGATGCGCTTCACCTCGGCGAAAAATCCGTTCAGATCGTCAAGATGGTGGATGAGCGCTCTGGCAAAAACAATATCCGCGCTTCGCTCCGGCAGTCCTGTGTGCAGGGCGTCACCATGGACAAACGAGATGCCCGGTTCGTCTGCACACTCTTTTTGCGCCGCTTCCAGCATGACCTGCGAAAAGTCGACTCCTGTGACGCTGCCTGCCCCCAGCTTTGCCCATGCCTTGCTGTAAATGCCGCCACCGCAGCCAAGATCGACCACCCGTTTTTGCAAAGGGTCGACGATGGAGAGCATCGTGCTCGCCCATGTGTCGTCTGCCGCTCTGCCTGTATAGCTTTCCTTATTTTCCTGCGCGTGGAAATCCATTTTCATGCTACTTCGCCTCCATGAACTCCAATCGGTTGCCGAATGGATCTTCGGTGAAAAAGCGGATCAGTCCAGGAATCTCGTCGTCGAGCCGGAGCGGGACGCCTGCTTTTTCCAAGTGGGCGATCAGCGCTTCAATATTTTGCACAACAAAGGCAGGATGCGCCTTTTTCGCGGGAATAAAACCTTGTTCAATCCCGAGGTGAATCAACTGCGCTCCACAGCGAAACCAGGCTCCTCCCCGCGCCCGAAGCTTTTCCGGCTTGGGCACTTCCGGCATCCCGAGCAATCCGGTGAAAAAGCGCCGCGCCTCCTCCTCGGCTCCCGGTGGCGCTGCGAGCTGAATGTGATCCAATCCTACCCATTCAAATGTTTGTGTCATGTTGTGTTCCTCCCTGTTTTTGGCACATGACCATCCATTCGTCAATCTGGTAGGTCATGACTCTTCCTTGCTCGATCTGCAATCCTACATAAGCTTGGATGTCTTTCGGGGCAGCAAGCAGCATCTGCTCCACGGCTTTTTCTTGCTCGGGCGACTCGGACGTTCTTTGCACCCACGGCAAAAAGGCAAATGGCTTTTTGCGTAGCCGTTGCTTGCACTCGACCAAATTATGCGCGCTGTGCAGCTCTCTCCACTCCGCGACAGAAAGGCAGCGAACGTGGCTCGGATCGCGTGTTTGCTCGACAAGGTTCACGAAGCTTGCCAGCTCGTTTGCTTCCGGGGAAACGTTGTCGATAAAAAGGAACCAGCCGCCCGGTCGCAGCACGCGACTGACTTCCCGGACAAAAGCGTTCGGGTCGGGGAAATGGTGAGCCGCGATCCGGCAAGTGACCAGATCGAACGACTCGTTCAGAAACGGCAGCGACTCCGCGTCAGCCTGGACGTACAAAATGTTTTTTTCCGCCTGGTTGGCTTGTGCCGCCGCTGCAAGCATAGGGCGCGTCAGATCCGTTGCCACTACTTGCGCAACGTGCGGCGCAAGCGTCCTGGCGACATGCCCGCCACCTGTGGCGATGTCGAGCACCTTCCAGCTTGTCTGCGGAGCGAGCCATTGCACCAAAAGTTGCAAGTCATCTCCTTGGGCGTGTGTCTTGCTTTCTACATACTGCTGCGCATTTTTGCCGAATTGCTCTTGTACCGCGTGTTTTACTTCATCGCTTCTATCCATCGTTCCACCTCCTGCTTGTATTCTATTCCAATCGTTGGCGGTTTTGTTATAGAATACTGATAACCAGTTATCGAGTTTTTAGATAGGAGGGGCATTCGTGGACAAAGAAAGTTTGGAAGTGTTTTTGACCATCGCCCACCACGGGTCCATCAATCGGGCTGCACAGGCGCTGTTTCTGGCCCAATCTACTTTGACCCATCGGCTCAAGCAGTTGGAACGGCAAATCGGCAGTCCGCTGTTTGTGCGAACCGCCTCTGGCGTAAGTCTGACCGGAGAAGGCCGCAGATTGCTGCCTGTTGCCGCCTCGATCGTCGAGCAGATGCGCTCTTTCATCGAACAAAAGGAGCAAGCCCAGTCGATGACGATCGTCGCCGGAAAAGCATTTGTCGCCTACGAGCTTCCCCGCCTGATCGGCGAATACCGCCAGGCCAATCCCGGTTTCACCTGTTACGTGCGCTCTACGCTGTATGAAGAATCACTCAGCGCCCTCTTGACCGGAACAGCCGATATCGCCTTTCTCGGCAGCGAAATGTATCACCCGCACATCCACCAGGAGTTTTTGCCCAGCGACCGGATTTTGCTCGTCATGTCGCCCGAGCATCCTTGGGCCAATCATTTTCCCGGCTTTTCCGGCTGGGGGTCGCAGGAGATGATTTTGTTCGGCAACCATACCGCCCCCTATCGCCAGCGCATCGATCATTTTCTGGCGCGCAACAGCATTTTTCCAAACGTCATCATGGAGCTGGACAGCTTCAGCGCCGTCAAAAAAATGGTCGAACGCCAGCTCGGAATCACGATGCTGCCGGAGCGAACCATTTTGCGCGAGGTAGAGGAAGGCAGACTGGTCGCCCACGATATAGCAGAAGGAACTTTGCAGCGCCCGACGCTCATCGCCTATTTGCATCAAAAAAAAGAGGACGACGCTTTTCAGCAATTCGTCCAATGGATCAAAGATGCTTATTGATGCAAAGTCAACACGGTCAGCTCGGGCCTGCACAAAAACCGGACAGGCAAAATCGTCGTGCCCAGCCCTCTGTTCACATAGACTTGCATGTTGCTTTCGCCCGCGAGATACAAGCCGTTGACGTATTTGTTCGCAAGCTTGGGCGTCAAGACATGCCCGACAAAAGGCAACCGCACCTGCCCGCCGTGGCTATGTCCAGACAATTGCAAATCAATCGGATACAACGCCGCTTCGTCCGCTACATCCGGCTCATGGGCGAGCAAAATTACGCTGCTTCCCTCGGGAATCCCGACCAGCGCTTTCGGCAAATCCGGCACACCATTTAGAGCATCGTCTATTCCCGCTATGTACAAGGTGTCTGCCTTTTGGCGAATAGCCACATTGCGGTTGTCCAACACTGCAAACCCGGCAGATATCCACCCTTGGCGAATCCCGTGCTGCTGACCCGCCCGGTAATCGTGGTTGCCCAATACCGCAAACTTCCCCATCGGCGCCTGAAGCTGCGCCAGGATGGGGATAGCGGCAAAAAAGGGGCGCGTCTCTTCATCGACAATATCGCCCGTAAAGCAAATGATATCCGGCTGCTCGCGCATGATCAGGTCGACAATGCCTTGCAATTGCTCCGGCTTGAAATAGTGTCCCAGATGCGCGTCGCTGAACTGGATCAGCTTGCAGCCGTTAAAGGCGTCTGGCAGTCTGGGCAGTCGGAGTGTCATCCGCTCGATTTGCAGCCAGGTTCGCTCCCATGCATATCCGTATGTACCAGCAGCCAGACCGACTCCAATCAAGCCACCCAGCCACTTCATCGAACGCTGTAAAAAGGTCCGCCTTGAGACCGTGACAAGCTTGGGATCATTCACTAGCTTCCGTTCGCTCGTAGCCATTCACCACAACATCCAGGCGGCCTGTCGCCGGATCGATCAGCAATCCGTGGACATCGACATTGGCTGGCAGCAGCGGATGCTTTTTAATCGTCTCCACGCTGTTTCTCACGCTGTCCTCCACCCGGTCGAACCCGTGGAGCCATTTGTGCAGATTGATTCCTGCGTGTTGCAGCGTAGAGAAAGTCTGCTCAGAAACGCCTTTTTCCAGCATCTTCGCCATGGTGCGCTTGCTGTCGATGGCGCTCATCCCACAGTCGTAATGGCCGACGACGATCACTTCCTCGGCATTCAGTTCATAAATCGCCACAAGGATACTGCGCATAATACTTCCAAACGGATGCGATACGATCGCCCCCGCGCTCTTTACGTGCTTGATGTCGCCGTTGCGCATGTTCATAGCCTTCGGCAGCAACTCCTCCAGACGCGTGTCCATGCAGGAGAGAACTACCAAGCGTTTGTCGGGAAACTTGGTTGTCTGGTATTTTTCATACTCACGATTCGCTACAAAATCACGGTTAAATGCGAGAATTTCATCTAAATTGCGCATGTTGCAACACCTTCCTCGCTTTTAGTGGGTTGTATGTTTTCTATTGTACATACTTCTTCGTGTCGTTCAAGCGACTGCGGCAGTTCGCGGCGGATTATTTTCCTTTGTTCCTGTTCCGGTAGAGCTTCCAACCTTCCACAAGGTAGGTGACGATGAGCAGTCCAAGGCCCAGCGGCCAAAAATCGGGCTTGATCATCACAACGACGCAGGACAATGCTCCTCCGCTGATCAGGGTCAATTGGCGATAGGCGGGAAATTTCACGGTAAAGATCGTGACGATCACACCGAGCAGCAGGACGATGGTAGGGAAGTAGGTTGCCATGTTTGCTCCTTTTTTGGGTGCGTTTTTGGGGATGGTTTGTTTGATTCCTAGTATATATTTTACAGGATTATCCATGGTGCTGTAATTGTTTTTTGAAAAGAACAAAAACGCCGAGTTCTGGTGCGGCCAGCTTGGCGTTTATTTTTTCATGAACCATTTTACTTTTTAAATTTAGCCGGATTTTCAACGTAACTTTCAATGACATAGCCGCAGCCCGTACATATGTGATAAGTGATGAGAGAACCGAGAACAAAAAACTTGTCTACGGGGAATATTCTCGCATCCCCGGACGGTTTCCCTTTTCCGATCTCACTGCACCCGCATTTTGGGCATTGTTCTTTTGGGTTTTCCATTTGGCACCTCGCTTTGTGGCTTATTTATGTTTTTCATTTGCCCTTAATTGTCCAATCTAAAGAAGTATGCTGGATATCATGCTTAATACCTAGTCGGTTCAGTTGATCAATCACGGATGGGAGTAAAAACTTATCGTTTATCTTGCATTCCCCTACCGTTTTCACTTTGAAAATGGCCTCTTCTACAGAGTTGACATACATAGATACTCTCTTCCTTTTCTATTGAAAATTTGTTTTTATTTGATTCCGAAATGCTCATTTATTTTTTGAAGATACTCATCATCCAATAACTCTATTTCCACTTTGACAATTCGTTTTCCCCAACCGTCAATATTCTTATTCAACTGTTTCATGTCTTTTGCTAAAAACTCGATTTTTTTTAATAAGCGTCTCAGCCTCTTCTGTCATTACCCGATATTTTCCACCAAGCTTTTCTGACTCAATTCCATCGTCTTTTAACAGTCTATAAATTTTTTCTTGTGCCTGGCCCCAATAATCAACACCAAGAATTGACCCTGTTCCTTTCCATTCACTCTCAATGTAACGCGGATCGATAATAACCAATTGACCTGAGTCTACTCCTACTTGACCTAGTAATTTGCGCTCCATTTGCCGGGCTCCTCTTTTTCAAATTGAATCAAGTCATCGTTTTATCTTGCTCTTTGCTTGCGCGAGTATTGAGTGAGTCAGGCAAGTTAAATAATCTGAGAACTCTTTGGATTAACTACCCCTTCTCATCATACCAAAGATTTCCACAACCTTCGACTTGTTGAAGAATTACAAAGTGGCCAAATATGATTTTCGTCCAATCCATACAAAAAGACACTAGCTGGTATGTGCTAGTGTCCTTTTTGTATTTTACATTTCGTTCAAATGAGCCGATGGACTACATCTGAAAAATTCGTTGACTACACCTACCTAATCGAGAAGGTGGGATAATACTCCATGTGACTCAAACCCGTGATATTTCTATCCCTAACTAATCTTCGCCTCAATCCTTAACTTATCCGCCACCATCGCAATAAACTCGCTGTTGGTCGGCTTCGCCTTCGTGTTCGAAATCGTGTATCCAAACAGGCTGGAAATGGAATCGAGATTCCCGCGGGACCAGGCGACTTCGATTGCGTGGCGGATGGCGCGTTCTACGCGGCTTGCCGTTGTGTTGAATTTTTTGGCGATGTCCGGGTACAGGACTTTTGTGATCGAACCGAGCAGCTCGACATCGTTGTACACCATCGTGATCGCTTCGCGCAAATACAAATAGCCTTTGATGTGTGCGGGCACTCCGATTTCGTGGATGATGCTCGTAATGCTGGCGTCCAGGTTGCGGCCCCGCACTTGCAGGGTGGACTGTGGCTTCACCGATGTGACGAAGGAGGAGGCTGGCTTCGTTGTGATGATCTGGCGGATGCGCTGCGCAAGGACCTCCATGTCAAACGGCTTGAGGATGTAGTAGGCAGCTCCCAGTTCAACCGCTTTTTTCGTAATCTCTTCCTGTCCGAATGCTGTCAGCATAATAATTTTGGGCTGCGGGCTTAACCGCATAGCTTGGATTTGCTCCAGGACGGCGAGGCCATCCAAGTGGGGCATGATAATGTCCAAAATCAGTACATCCGGTACTCGCTCCTGCAGCAAACGCACAACTTCATTCCCGTTGTACGCGACGCCAATGACATTCATGTCATACTGGCTGCTGATATACTCTTCTAACAGGCTTACAAATTCTCGGTTATCATCTGCCAACAACACTTCAATCTTGCTCAAGGTCGTTCCTCCTAACAATGGACGGTCTTTTGGAAAGAAGGTGGCGTTCTAGAGGTTTTCATTTCTACAAACGATAAGTCCATACCATCTTTTTCTCTGAGAAAAATAATTCGACAAAGGCATATTCATTCCTGCCTATGACGAAAGATTGAATGATTTTACTGATATTTCGACAAAGAATACCTTCCTTTTTCCTTCATTCGTCAAGAGCCTCCACGACTTTACCATGCAAGCTGGCTTTGTTCCAGTGGAAGGTTATACATGTCGAGCAGAGAGACTTGACAGCATGAAATTAGCCGCCTCGCTTGATTGGCGTGACGGCTCGTCTCTTCGTATTCTCAGGCAGCCTGCCCGGTTTTGGCGTTCGATTGCGGCGCATTGCGCACCTGCACACCTGCGTCCTGCAGCATCCACTCAATGTAGCAGCCGTAGCCGGATGTCGGGTCGTTGACGAAGACGTGCGTGACCGCTCCGACGATTTTTCCATTTTGAATGATCGGGCTGCCGCTCATCCCCTGGACAATGCCACCCGTTTTTTCCAGCAGGCGTTTGTCCGTTACCTTGATGATCATGCCTTTTGTCGCCGGAAAATGCTGCTTGATGACGTTGGCGATCTCGATATCGAACTCCTCCACCTTCTGCCCTTCGACGACGGTGAGGATTTTCGCCGGGCCTTCCACGACTTGCTCGGCAAGCGCTACCGGGAGCGGCTCGCGGTAATAGCTGCGCTTCGGTTCGTCCTTCATTTTGCCGAAAATGCCAAACGGTGTATTTTTGGTGATGTTCCCCAGCACTTCGCTTTCGTTGTAAAAGCGGGCGAATTTCTCTCCAGGATTGCCGCTCTGCCCTTTTTCGATGGACGTCACGCTTGCCTGCACGATTTGCCCATCCCCGACTACGATAGCCTGGCCTGTATCGACGTCGGAAATGACGTGCCCCAGTGCTCCGTACGCTTTGGAGTTGGGATCGTAGAAGGTCAGGGTGCCTACTCCGGCAGCCGAATCGCGAATGTACAGTCCCATCCGGTACTCCCCGTCTTTTTGGTCTTTTGCCGGTTGGAGCGTCAGATTCAGCTTTTCTTTTCCCCGCACGACCAAAAGCTGTACCGTGCTATTCTTTTTTCCGGCTTCGTTGATCAGCTTTTTGACTTCATTCATGTCATTGATGTACAGATCATTCATTTTGACAATCATGTCGCCGACGTGAATACCTGCCTGCTCGCCAGGGGAAGACTTGCTTTTGCCATTGTCCACGAGATGATGACCGACAACCAATACCCCCGCCGTTTGCAGCTTGACCCCGATCGACTGTCCACCAGGGTACAGACGCAAATCCGGCAGCACATTAACTTTGACAGCTGTCAGCGGAATGTTTCGCCATTTTACTTGCAATTGTGCTTCCCCAGCTCTGCGCGGCTCTACGGACATAGGCTGGCTCAGATCAACGGATACTTCGCGCGCTTCCGTCCCGTTGACGTGCAAAATGTCGGGATTGCTGTTGATTAGCGTGCCCATCACCGGCACGGAGACCTTGAGTTCTTCCAGAGACCCTTCCATCAAGCGCAATTCGCGGGGAAAGGAGGACAGATCGCGAAACGGGGTGGAACTCACGACAAGCGCCGTGATGAGGAGAAGGAGACTTCCCATCCATTTTCTTTTGTTTTGTCGGATCACCAGCAATCACTCCTACCGTTCCCTACCTACACCTACAAAGAGACACCTCCACCTTGTGTACCTTTAATGTTGCCCCCAGCCAAGCGGATTATGTCAGGAAATTGACTCATGTTTGTTAGCCAACTGCAATCTTTTTGCCCATAAAAAAGACTGCCAACCAAAGCTTAGTTGACAGCCTTTCTTTCCCGCCCGAGCAAAATCATTTCCCGCGCGTGCTCTTCTGTTTTTGCCGTTACTTCTGCCCCGCTCAGCATGCGGGCAAGCTCTGTCACCGTCTCTTCTTCCGACAGCTTCGTCACGATCGTTTTCGTCTCGTTTTCGCTCATTTCCTTTTTGATCAGAAAATGGGCATCCGCCATGGAAGCTACTTGCGGCAAATGCGTAATGCACAGCACTTGCCGTTTTTGCGCGACGCGGGCGAGCTTTTCCGCAATCGCCTGGGCCGCTCTGCCGCTGACTCCCGTGTCTACCTCGTCAAAAATCAGCGTCTCGACCTGATCGGTTCCAGCCAGGATCGTCTTGATCGCCAGCATGACGCGGGACAGCTCTCCGCCAGAAGCAATTTTCGCTAACGGCCGCAGCGGTTCCCCCGGGTTTGGCGAAATCAAAAACTCGATCTGGTCCATGCCGTTCGCATCCACGAGCCGCTTGATGCCTTCGATTTCAACGCCTTCTTCATCAGGGGTTTGTCTGACGTCGATGGCAAAACGCGCCCGTTCCATATGCAGTTCTTTCAGCTGCTGCTCGATTTCCTGCGCGAGCTTCGCGGCGCATTCCTGACGAATGACGGACAGCTCCAGCGCCTCGACAGCCAAATCAGCCGCCAGCTCCTGCAACCGTTTTTCCACCTGTTGCAACCGATCCTCGTAGTGATGCATTTCGTCCAGCTCGTCGGAGATGGTCGCTGCATACTCCAAAATGTCATCCACGCTTTTTCCGTACTTGCGCTTCAAGGACTGAATCTGGTCGAGCCTGCGCTCTACTTCTGCCAGCTGCTCCGGTTCAAAGTCCAGATGGTACGAAAGCTGGCGCAGCTTGTGCACCACGTCCTCAATCTGGTAATACGCAGACTGCACCGTCTCCAAAATCGGCGCAAGCTGCTCCTCGTAGATCACGCCGCGCTCCAGCTCTCCCATGGCGTGACCGAGCCAATCCATGCCCTTCTGATCGCCGTGCAGCGAGCGGTAGGCGTCCTGGACGGTCGCGTAAACCTTCTCAATGTTCATCCACTTTTTGCGCTGCTGCAGCAACTTCTCGTCCTCACCTGGAGTAAGCGAAGCGCTTTCGATTTCGTCAAGCTGGTATTGCAAAAGGTCTATGCGCTGTACCAACTCGCGTTCGTTGCGGGCCATCCGTTCGAGATCCTGTCGCGTTTTCCGGTAGGAGGAGTACAGTTTGCCGTATTCCTGCTTCGCCGCTCCCAAAGCAACTTCGCCGTACGCATCCAACCAGTTGATATGCTTGTCCGCCTGCATCAGCATGTGCGTGTCGTGCTGGCCGTGAACCGTGACCAGCCAAGGTCCAAGCTCGCGCAGCATGGCAAGCGTCACCAGTTGGCCGTTCAGACGAATAATGCTTTTTCCCTGGTTGGAAATGTCCCGGCGGACGACGAGCATGCCGTCTTGCTCCACTTGCACACCTACGCTGGCGCACACTGCAAGCGCAGGATGGCCCGCAGGCAGTTCAAACAGCCCTTCCACCTCTGCACGCAGCTCGCCGTAGCGCACAAAATCTGCGGACGCACGTCCACCGAGCAGCAGTCCGAGCGCGTCGATGATAATCGATTTTCCCGCGCCGGTTTCCCCTGTCAGGATGTTCAACCCGCGTTGAAACGAGACCGTAACCGATTTAATGATGGCAAAATTTCGGATAGAGAGTTCCACTAGCATCTGTTGCGACCACCTTCTACAGCATTTCCATGAAACGCTTTGTGACTTCCGCTGTATTTTCCTTGGAACGGCAAATGATCAAAATGGTATTGTCTCCACTGATCGTTCCCATGATCTCGTCCCACGGCAGGTTGTCGATCAGCTCGGCTACCGCATTTGCATGACCGGAAAGGGTTTTCAGCACGATAAAATGGTCTGCCTGGTCAATGCTGACGAAGGAGTCGACCATCATCCGTTTGAGCTTTTGCATCGGATTAAACTTTTGTTCAGCAGGCATGGAATATTTATATCGCCCATCAGGGAGTGGCACCTTCACCAGATGCAATTCCTTGATGTCTCGGGATACGGTCGCCTGCGTGACGTTGAATCCAGCAGCGCGCAGACGCTCCACCAGTTCGTCTTGAGTTTCTACCTCTTGGTTACTGATGATATCCCGAATACGGATATGTCGTTGCCCCTTGTTCATATGGATTACTCCCATTCACCTTGTAGTTTCGTGCGTATTGCTTCAAAAAAGCCGCCCTTTTTCCACTTGATCAGCGGTGTGACGTACGGAGACTTTTTAATGTAAATATGATCGCCGCCCTCCAGCCGATAGCCGAACTGTCCGTCAATCGACAGCCCCATCTCCTGATGGATGGCGTCGACTTCCACGCGAATCGTCTGGTTGCCAGACAGCACCATTGGCCGCGCTGTCAGCGAATGCGGCGCTACCGGAGTCAATAATAGCATATCCACATTTGGAGCGACGATAGGCCCGCCAGCCGACAAGGAATACGCTGTCGACCCTGTCGGAGTCGACACGATGACACCATCGCCGCTGAAAGTCGCGACATATTCGTCATCCAAGTAAACAGCACATTGAATGATGCGGCAAAAAGACCCTTTGGCGATCCCGATATCATTCATCGCTGTGTATGTCCCAAGCGTGCTGCCTTTGCGGACGAGAGCTGCTTCCAGCATGGCCCGTTCCTCAATGTCGTACTTGCCTGAAAGCAAATTGTCGACGGCAAGCGGCAAGTGCTCCGGCTCTGCTTCTGACAAAAAGCCCAATGTACCGAGATTGATCCCGAAAATGGGGATCGATCTCCCGGCGAGCTTGCGTGCGATGCCGAGCAAGGTCCCGTCACCGCCAAGCACACAGACCAGGTCGGCATGGTTACCGATCTCCTCAATCGGAGCGCCCAATTCCGCGCGCCCTAAATCAGATGCAATCGTCTCGTCCAGCAATACATTCGCTCCCCTGACCTCCAGGAGGTAGACAAGCTCCCGCGCCACAATTCTGGCCTCGGGCTTTCCTTTGTTTGCAATAATTCCTATCTTCTTCACATGGTCCACCCCAAACTGGTTGGTTGGAAATCCTTATACAAGTATACAACTTTTCATGCATAAATAAAAAGCCTCGTTTGCAACAAAACTCCCGAGGCTTTTGTTTTTTGTCCCTATTTTAATTTGGCATGAGCCTGCGCGACCACATCGCTGACGAGCTTCAGCCATTCTTCGGCGTTCATGCCGCCAGCGCTTTTGGTCACATGCATAACAAATTCAATATTGCCCTCTCCCCCTGTGATCGGAGAAAAGTCCAGCCCTTTCAGCGCAAATCCGAGGCCGCTGGCGAACTGGCCGATGTCTGTCAGCACCGCTTCATGCACTTGCGGTTCGCGGACGATGCCGTTTTTCCCGACCTTGTCCTTGCCCGCTTCAAACTGCGGCTTGACCAGCGCGACGACATCGCCATCCTGCTTCAAAAAACGGTACAAGACAGGCAAAATCAGCCGGAGCGAAATAAACGACACGTCAATCGAAGCGGCATCCGGACGTTCCTGTTCGAAAGCGTCCGGGTCCATATGGCGGAAATTGGTCCGCTCCATGACGACAACCCGCTCATCCTGGCGCAACGTCCAGGCGAGCTGTCCGTAGCCGACATCGATTGCATAGACGAGGCGTGCGCCATTTTGCAAGGCACAGTCCGTAAACCCGCCTGTGGAAGCGCCGATGTCCATCATGACTTTGTCCGTCATGTCGATGCCAAATACTTTTAATGCCTTCTCCAGCTTCAGTCCGCCGCGACTGACGTACGGATGAACCTCGCCTTTGACCGTGATGGCGACATCCTCGGTGAATTTCGTGCCGGGCTTGTCACATCGCTCCCCGGCCACTTGAACCAGTCCCGCCATCACGGCTGCTTTTGCTTTTTCCCGAGTCTCGTAATGACCCCGTTCGACGAGCAAAACGTCGATTCGTTCTTTTCTCACGCTCATGCTTCCAGTACACCCTTCGATATCGGCATCAAGGCGCGTACACGGGAAGCGATGTTCTCCGCTGTCAGCCCAACCTCTTGACGCTGTTCTTTTACACTGCCGTGTTCTACAAAATAATCAGGGACAGCTACGATCTGCACATTCATGCCATAGTAGCCCGCCCGATTGTAACATTCGATAACCGCGCTGCCGAATCCGCCCATCTCCGAACCTTCCTCCACAGTCACGATGTCGTAGCCTTCCTTCGCCAGCCTGAACAGCAACTCCTCATCCAGCGGCTTGCAAAAGCGGGCGTTTACCAGCATCGGTCTGATTCCTTCCGCATTCAGCTGGTTGACCGCCTGCTCCGCGATCTCAAATACATGGCCAAAGGACAAAATCGCTACCTTTTTCCCTTCGCGGACGATTTCTGCCTTCCCGATCGGCACAGCTTGCAACTCTTTATCGAGCGTCACGCCGCGAGCCGGCAGACGCGGATAACGGTACGAAATCGGCCCGTCGTACTCCATCGCTGTTTTCATCATGTGGCGCAGCTCGTTCTCGTCTTTTGGTGCCATGATGACCATGTTCGGAATGATACGCATGAAGGCAATGTCGTACATCCCTTGATGCGTCTCCCCGTCTGCACCGACGAGTCCTGCGCGGTCGACGGCAAACACCACGTTCAGCTTTTGCCGGGCAACGTCGTGAATCAGTTGGTCGTACGCTCTTTGCAAAAAGGTCGAGTAGATCGCAAGCACTGGCTTCAAGCCTTGTGTCGCAAGGCCAGCCGCAAAGGTACAAGCATGCTGCTCCGCGATCCCTACGTCAAACAGGCGATCCGGGTATTTTTGTCCGAACGGAATCAGGCCGGAGCCTGCTGGCATGGCAGGAGTGACCGCCACCAGCGACTTGTACTCGGCAGCAAGCTCAATCATCGTATCGGCAAACACCGAGGTGTACGTCGGAGCGGATTTTGGCGTGTCTCCAGACTCGATCTTGTACGTGCCGATGCCGTGCCACTTCACGGAATCCGCTTCGGCTGGCGCGTAGCCTTTGCCTTTTTTCGTGATCGCGTGGATCAGTACCGGCCCTTTGGTCTGCTTCGCCGTTTTCAGCGTATCGACCAAAAGATCCATGTTGTGACCGTCGATCGGCCCGATGTACGTGAAGCCAAGCTCCTCGAATAGAACGCCGGACACGAGCAAATACTTCATGCTGTCTTTGAAGCGCTCGGCAATCGATGCCAGTTTGCCGCCGACAGCCGGAATGGACTTCAGCAGCCCTTCAACCTCGTCCTTCGCCCACTGATAGTTTTCCGTGGAGCGAATTTTGCCCAGGTAGTTGTGCAGGGCGCCTACGTTCGGAGCAATCGACATTTCGTTGTCGTTCAGCACGACGATGACATTTTTGCGTTCGTGACCGATATGGTTCAACGCTTCCAGCGCCATTCCACCCGTCAGCGCGCCGTCGCCGATAACCGCCACGACATGGTTTTTTTCTTTTTTCAAATCGCGGGCCGTTGCCATCCCCATCGCTGCCGACAAGGAGGTGCTGCTGTGTCCGGTTTCCCAGACGTCATGCGGGCTTTCGATCATTTTCGGGAAGCCGCACAGCCCTTTGTACTGGCGCAAAGTCGGAAACATCTCCCGGCGGCCAGTCAACATTTTATGTACGTATGCCTGATGCCCGACATCCCAAATCAGCTTGTCCTTGGGACTGTTGAACACGTAGTGCAAAGCAAGCGTCAGCTCCACTACTCCGAGGTTGGGCGCAAGGTGGCCGCCTGTCTGGGAGAGCGTCTCGACGAGAAATTGCCTGATTTCGGATGCCAGCGTATGTAACTGCTGCGAAGTGCACTTTTTCAGGTCTTGAGGATCATTTATGGTAGTAAGCAGCATTGGTATTCCTCACTTTCCACTGTTCGTTCTCCGGCGATTGTGCATGCTGCATTTCAATCCACCCCATGGAAAACTAGGCTTCTTCGGTGTTGCCCGAAGCCTAAACTCCGCTGAAATTCAACTTGATTCATTATAACGGTTTCTTCATAAAAACACCACTTTTGATCAGCAAGCGTAATCTTGCACACAATTTCCTGCTACATTCTGGTAAAATAAAATGGATCATTCAAATTCAAGAAATCGAGGTGGACTCCCGTGAAGTTCTCGCAAATACCGTACACACGCGTCGACATGGCAAATGTCGAAGAACGATTTTCCAGCCTGTTGGAAGCGTTTCAACAAGCGGCCAGCTTTGAAGAGCAAGACAAGGTAATGGGACAGTTGAACGAGCTGCGGCAAGAGGTGGAATCTGCGCGAGAAGTGGCGCAAATTCGCCATACGATCAATACGGAGGACCCTTTTTACAAAGAAGAGCAAGACTATTGGGATGAAGCAGGCCCTGTGTATCAAGGGATCATTTCACGTTACTACGCCGCCATCACCCAGTCCGCTTTCCGCTCCGAGCTGGAACAAAAATGGGGCGCCCAGCTTTTCCGCATTGCCGAGACAACTCTGCGCACCTTCTCTCCTGAAGTTGTTGCCGATTTGCAGGAAGAGAACCGTCTGGCGAGCCAGTACGTTGCCCTGATCGCCTCGGCGAAAATCATGTTTGAAGGCGAAGAGCGCACGCTTCCGCAGCTGCTTCCGTTCCAGACGTCCACGGACAGAGACATGCGCAAGAAAGCAAACGAAGCGAAGTACGAGTTTCTGAGCAAGCATACCGAAGAACTGGACCGCATCTACGACAATCTGGTAAAAGTTCGCGACCGGATCGCCAAAAAGCTCGGTTTCACCACCTTTGTGGAACTGGCTTATGCGCGTTTGAACCGGACGGACTACAACGCCGAAATGGTGGCCAACTTCCGCCGTCAAGTGGAGGAACAAATCGTGCCAGTAGCCGCTCGGCTGGTCGAACGTCAACGCGAACGGATTGGCGTCGATGTTATGAAGTATTACGATCTGGCCTTCGACTTCGCTACGGGCAATCCGACGCCAAAAGGCTCCCCGGACTGGATCGTGGAAAACGGGAAAAAGATGTACGAACAGCTGTCTCCGGAAACGGATGCTTTCTACAACTTCATGCTGGAAAATGAATGTCTGGACTTGCTCAGCAAAAAGGGCAAAGCGACAGGCGGATATTGCACCTACATGAGCAAGTACAAGCTGCCGTACATATTCGCCAATTTCAATGGCACCTCCGGCGATATCGACGTGCTGACCCACGAAGCGGGCCACGCCTTCCAGGTGTACGTCAGCCGCGGTTACGAAGTACCGGAGTACCACTTCCCGACGTATGAAGCGTGCGAAATTCATTCGATGAGCATGGAGTTTTTGACCTGGCCTTGGATGGAGCTGTTCTTCGAGGACGATACCGCCAAATACAAGTTCTCGCATCTAAGCGGCTCGCTGCTGTTCATTCCGTATGGCGTCGCGGTCGACGAATACCAGCATGCCGTCTACGAAAAGCCGGAGATGACTCCAGCGGAGCGCAAACGCACCTGGCGCGAAATCGAGCGCAAATACTTGCCGTACCGCAATTACGACGAGAACGAGTTTTTGGAGGAAGGCGGCTTCTGGCAACAGCAAGGACACATTTTCCGCGATCCGTTCTACTACATCGATTACACATTGGCGCAAATTTGTGCCTTCCAGTTCTGGAAACGGGCACAGGAAAACCCGGAACAAGCTTGGTCCGATTACTTGACGCTGTGCAAAGAGGGCGGCAGCAAATCGTTCACGGAACTGGTGAAGGTTGCGAAGCTGTACTCGCCGTTTGAAGACGGTTGCATTCAGTCGGTCATCGGTGAAATCGAGACGTGGCTGAACGGTATAGACGACAAGCAATTGTAATCACAAGAAAACAGAACGGTCATGACCGCTTTATTTACCGCAAGCGCTCACAGCCAATTTCATGAAAAAAGGCGAGACGCTTGTCATAGAAAAAAGCTGGCACCCCACGTGGATGCCAGCTTTTTGCCTATCATTTCATTTACTTGTTGCGGTTTTGAACGTAATCTGCCAAAGGGCTCAATGCGGAATGCTCGATGCCTGCAATGGCGAGAGCCGCTTTTGCCTCCGCGATCAAAGCAGACAGCCTTTCTTTGGACTCAGCAAGTCCCAACAGCGAAGGATAGGTCGATTTGTTCCGGTCCGCGTCGCTGCCAACCGCTTTTCCCAGCTTTGCCGCGTCCCCTTCCACGTTGAGGATGTCATCCTGAATTTGAAAAGCCAGTCCGATGCAGACGCCGTAGCGGGTCAAAGCATCCATCTGCGCTTCGCTCGCTTCCGCCAAATAGCCTCCGCCCCTGAGCGCTGCCACGAGCAGATCGCCTGTCTTGTGGCGATGGATGAACTCCAACTGCTTCAGATCGAGCTGCTTGCTCTCTCCTTCGATGTCGGCCATCTGCCCGCCCACCATGCCTGTCGCGCCTGCGCGCTTGCCCAGCTCGGCAATCAGTTTGACAATCGTCGCAGATGTCACATCTGTCCGCTCCTGATAGGCTTCCGCTACGTGAGAAAAGGCGCGCGTCAAGAGGGCATCGCCCGCCAAAATCGCGGTCGCCTCTCCGTACACTTTGTGGTTGGTCGGCTTTCCACGGCGCAGGTCATCGTCATCCATCGCTGGCAGATCATCGTGGATCAGCGAGTATGTATGAATCATCTCCAGGGCAACGGCAAAAGGAACGCCGCGCTCCATCGGTTTGTCCAGCGCTTCCAGCACAGCGAGAACGAGCATCGGACGAAGCCTTTTGCCGCCTGCCATGAGTGAATACTTCATGGATTCGTACAAATGGGTCGGGACGCCTTCCTGCTCCAGGGCAGGCGTGAGATGTTGTTCAATGTAGGCTGTTTTTTCCGCCAAATACGATTGGAATGTATCCACGATGTCGTTATTCCCCTTCCACACGAAAAGCCTTCTGCTTCAGTTGGCCGTCTTCTTCTACCAGCTGAATGATTTTGGCTTCAATCGCATCCAGCTTCTGTCCGCAAATACGCGAGAGAGTGACGCCCTCTTGATACAGCGTAATTGCTTCCTCCAGCGGGATGTCTCCTTCTTCCAGCTTCCCGACGACTTCTTCCAGCCGCTTCATCGCTTCTTCGAACTGCATGTCAGTCTCTTGGTCCGTTTTCTTGCGAGCCATTGCGCTTCTCCTCCCGATTCAACTGTTCCACCCGTGCCGTAGCACTGCCATCACTTAATCGTACCACGATCTGATCGCCAGGGGCAAATTGTTCCACGGACTTCACCAGCTGATCATTCGTGTACACCAGCGAAAAGCCGCGCTTCATAACCGCCAGCGGACTGAGCGCCTCCAGAGTGGCTACCCTTGAAGCAAAAGCCATCCGGTTCTGGTTCAGCCGCGCCAGCATTTTTTCATCCAGACGCGCGCGAATCGACGCTACCGCTTTCCTTCTCTCCCCGACCTGATCCGACAGCCGATATTTTTTGATCTGTTCGGAAAGCCGCGTGTAGCGCTCCCGCCTTCTTTCCATCAAATGCTTCATCGCCTGGCGCATTCGCATATACGTCCGATCGAGCCGCTCTGCCGCTTCCTCCAGCCTGCGCTGCGGCTGCCGCATCGCGTACGAACCGCTCAACCGATCCAGCCGCGTACGCTCTTCTGCGAGCTGATTGCGCACCGCCCTGTGCATCCGGATTTCAAGCTGGCGAACGCGCTCCACCCACTCCAAATAATGCGGGACAGCAAGCTCTGCCGCTGCGGTTGGCGTCGCCGCCCGCACGTCTGCCACAAAATCCGCGATCGTCACATCCGTCTCATGTCCGACTGCGGAAATGACCGGAATCGGCGACCCGGCGATCGCCCGCGCCACGTTTTCATCGTTGAAAGCCCACAATTCTTCAATCGAGCCTCCACCTCTGCCGACGATCAAGACGTCGATGTCAGGGTGCTGATTAATAATCCGAATCGCCGAAACGATCGATGCCGGGGCATCTTTCCCTTGCACGACGGCAGGCGACAGGACAATCTCCGCCTGCGGATACCGTCTGCGGATGGTGGTGCAAATATCGCGAATCGCCGCTCCTGTCGGGGATGTCACGACCCCGACCCTTTTCGGGAAGCGAGGCAGTGTCCGCTTGCGCTCAGCAGCAAACAAGCCTTCTTTGGTCAGCTTTTCTTTCAACTGCTCAAAAGCGAGATACAAGGAGCCAAGACCGTCCGGCTGCATTTCTTTTGCATAGAGCTGATACGCTCCGTCCCGTTCAAAAGCGGAGATGGAGCCGCGCACGATCGCCTTCGTTCCATCCTTGGGCAAAAAGCGCAAGAAGCGGTTATAGCTGGCAAACATCACGACCTTGATCCGCGATGTGTTGTCCTTCAAGGTAAAGTACATGTGCCCGCTTGCGTGATGCGTGAAGTTGGAGATTTCTCCCCTCACCCAGACGTCTTGCAAGTTCGTCTCTTTTTCCAGGACGAGCTTGATGTAGCGGTTCAGATCACTGACAGACAAAATGTTTGATGCAGCCATGTGCCCCTCCTCTGTTCAAGCCCTGGTCTGATTGACTTTTCGTATACGCATGCAAAAAGAAATGGATAAAGCGCAGGCCCTATCCATTCCCTCAGTCGTTCCTCTAAAGTTGCGCTTGCTTTCTCGCTGCCACAACCGTGTTTTTCAACAGCATGGTGATGGTCATTGGGCCAACACCGCCAGGTACCGGAGTCAAAAAGCTTGCGATCTCTTGCACTTCGTCAAATTTGACGTCCCCGACGAGCTTCCCGGAATCGATCCGGTTTACCCCTACGTCGATGACAACTGCGCCCGGCTTTACATGCTCTTTTCCGATCATATGCGCCCGGCCTGTCGCTACCACGAGGATGTCCGCTTTCGTCGTGAACTCCTCCAGGTTTTGCGTGCGGGAATGGCACATGGTCACAGTTGCGTTTTCCTGTTGCAGCAAAAGCGATACCGGCTTGCCGACGATGTTGCTTCGGCCGATGACGACGGCGTGCTTGCCGGAAATCTCCGTGCCTGTCCGCTTGATCAGCTCGATGACGCCATGCGGAGTGCAAGGCAGCAATGTTTCGTTGCCGAGCACCATGTTGCCCACGTTGATCGGATGGAAACCGTCGACATCTTTTTCCGGATGAATCGCAGCGATGACCGCTTTCTCCGAAATATGGGCTGGCAGAGGAAGTTGAACCAAAATCCCATGAACGTTCGGATTTTCGTTCAAATCCCGAATAATGCCCAGCAGCTCTTCTTCTGTCGTCGAAGCTTCCTTGAGAATCAGCTCGGAACGGATGCCGACTTCCTCGCAGCCTTTCGATTTTCCGCGTACATACGAATGCGATGCGGGATCATCACCCACAAGCACAACAGTCAGTCCAGGGACAAGTCCTTGTTTTTTCAGTTCCGCCACTTCAACCGCGAGTTCTTCGCGAATGCTTTTTGCTACTTCTTTTCCTTGGAGAATGGTTGCAGTCATGGAGAAAAAGCCTCCTTCTTAAACGTCGATACCATTAGTGTACCGATTTCGTTTGCAACTGTAAAGCCGAATCATAAAAAGTTTATCATTATTTAATGTTCGTCTTTTGCTTCATCCACCCAAGCATTGCCACTCCGTAGGCGTTATCGCCGGAGTAAACAGGGTCGCAAAAATACAGCTTGGCTTTTACCGCCGGATGCTGCAAACGTTTGATCAGGCGCTCGCGCATGTACTGATTGGCAGCTACCCCGCCCACAATCAGTATGTCCCTTGGATGCCCCAGCTCAACAGCGTGCCGCAATGTTTTTTCCAGCGTGTTGGCGATACACTGCTCGGTTGCCCGCGCAATATCCGCATGGCTCGTCTCGCCGCGCTCAATGGCGCGCAGCAAGGACGCTTCCGGCCCGGAGAAGCTGAAGGTCAAACCGTCCACAGCAGAGGAAATGCGAAATTCCCCCGTCGACTCTTTTGCCAATTGCTCCAAGTACGGCCCGGCAGGAAATGCCATCCCGAGCGCCACTCCGATCCGATCGACCAACTGCCCTGCGTGCAAATCGATCGTGCCGCCGATTTTTTCAATCGCATATCCGGCACTGTGACGCTCGCACAACAGCAACTCACTCGTTCCCCCTGACAGATGGACAGCCAAAAAGCGATCTTGTCCTGGCCGCTCATCGGCTGTGTACTCGCCCGCTGCGATATGCCCCTCCTGATGGGTGGTCAGATGCAGCGGAACACGCAGGTAGGTGGACAGCGATTTGGCCAAGCCCTCTCCCACCTTGAACACAGGCATGTACGACTGATCGACGGGCCGCGGCTTTTCACTGACGCAAATCGCTTCGATCTCATACTCGTTCCACTTCATTTGCTCGCTTAATTCCGGCAAGTTCATCACATGCTGAAAGACGGCTTCGGATTGTTGCAGCCCGCGTTTGCCTTCCTTCACTTTGAGGAGGCGTTTTGCTTCTGCAACAATTCGGCCGTCTTCCTGAGCCAAGCACAGCGATGTCCGGTAATTGCTCGTATCAATGCCCAACATTACCTTACTCATGCTTGTATCTCCTGCCTGTTATGCCTTTTGCGTTTCACGGGATTGCAAGAAGCTCGCCAATACACCGTTGATATAGCGATAGGAGGCATCGTCACTGAACAGCTTCGCGATTTCGATCGCTTCGTTCATGACTACCTTGTCAGGCGTATCCGCTTCAAACATGATCTCATAAAAAGCAAGGCGCAAAATGGCGCGGTCAACGTTGGCAATACGCTCCAGCTGCCAGCCGCGCAAATACTTTTTGATTTCTGCATCGATGTCCGCCATGTTGGTCAAAACTCCATCGAGCAAGTAGCGCAAATACTGCGCGTTTTCCTCGGATTCTTCCATGACCAGATCGATTGCTTCTTTTACTGGCACCTCGGCCATATCGATCTGAAACAAGCATTGGACTGCTTTTTCTCGTGCTGTTCTTCGCTTCATACCATTCACCTACTAATTAAAGTCAGCAGGGGAGTTTTCCCCTCGTTCTTGTTACCGAAACTTGCCAGGCAGAATCCGATCCAGTATTTCGCGCAAGTCTTCCTTATGGTCAAGCTTGCGACCGATGTAATAGCCGGTTCCGACAAACACAACAAAGACCAGTGTATCCCAAAATCCGACGAGAAGGTAGATGATGCCGAAAAAAAGTCCGGCAGAAATCCCCATTAGCTTCCCCTTGTGTTCCCACATTAACTCCCATTTCATGGACTTCACCTTCTATTCTACCCGCTTGCGAGCCGCGTAGTTTTCTTGCTGAGCCACTTCCGTCACCACAACCGCTACTTCGGAAATCACGACACCAGCAATTCCTTCGACCTGCTCTTTCACATCCGCTTGCAGCTTTTGCGTCAACTCCGGCAAAGGTGTCTCGCCATCCACAGAAACACGCAGGGTAATGATGTTCCCGCTTTCCAGCGCTTTGACTGTCGTCTTCATGTCGCGCACGCCTTTTACACGTCGGGCAGCGCGCTCCGCAATCGTTTGGATCGTCTGAATCGTAATGTTGACTTCGCCCAAATCACTGCGCTGGCGAATGCCGCGATCCACTTTTGGCTTGTTGGAACGAAACGAGCTGAAAAAGAAGCGAAGGCTCACAATGAGGAAAATAATCGCGACGATGAGATACGTAATGTTCGTACCCTCAAGCATTTGATCCACATAAGGCTCAAAATAAGCAGATGAGACCAGTCCGCTGGTGGCCGCAATCGCGATGCAGGACAAAACGATCAGCGCAAAGCTGTAAATCGTCAAAATAAAGCGGTCAAACAAGTTCACATGCATCTCTCCTTTACGCCATGTTTGAAAGGAGACAAACAAGGCTCAATCAAAGGCTAACGCTTCGCCATGAGCCAAGGCTTGGCGAAACAACTGATTGGAATGAGGAAAATGCCCCCTGTGAAAAGGGGGCATCCATCCGGTGCTGCTTAGCGCACACGCTGGTAATCTTCGACTACAGGCGCCGCCGGTGCTTTTTCTTCGGCTTTCAGCTCTACATCGACGATATGTACGTTTACTTCCACAACAGAAAGTCCGGTCATTCCTTCGATTCCATTGCGCACACTATCTTGAATATTACGAGCGACGTCTGGAATGCGGTGTCCGTATTTGACAATGATGGAAACATCCACTGCCGCTTCGCGGGAGCCAACCTCCACACGAACGCCGCGAGCTATATTTTTACGGCCCAATCTTTCAGCAATCTCCCCTACGAAACCGCCGCTCATTTGCGCTACGCCTTCAACCTCGGACGCAGCCATGCCGGCGATCACTTCCAGTACCTCGGGAGCGATCTGGACTTTACCAAGTTCTGTTCTATCTAAATCCGGAGTAAACTCTTCCATGCTTCGCACCTCCCTTTAGATTTGTAATTCATTATACCAAGCGCACCGTTTTTTTACAAATCAGCCCTGTTTATTCTTCGTCCAGGTTCAATTCGTAGTTTTCCAGGAACTTGGTGTCAAAATGACCACTTACGAACACTTCATGCTCCAGCACTTTTTGATGGAACGGGATCGTCGTGGTGATGCCGTCGATGACAAATTCGCCGAGCGCACGCTTCATGCGTTCGATTGCCTCGTTGCGATCCTTGCCCCAAACGATCAGCTTGGCGATCATGGAATCGTAGTACGGCGGAATGGAATAGCCCGCGTACGCAGCACTGTCCACCCGCACACCGAAGCCGCCTGGTGGCAAGTACTCGGTGATGCGTCCAGGTGACGGCATGAAGTTTTTCGCCGGGTTCTCTGCGTTGATCCGGCATTCGATCGCCCAGCCGTCAAGCTTGATGTCTTCCTGGCTGAAAGACAGCGGTTGACCGGCTGCGACCGTCAGCTGTTCCTTGATCAGATCATAGCCAGTAACCAGCTCGGTCACCGGATGCTCTACCTGAATACGCGTGTTCATTTCCATGAAGTAAAATTGTCCGTGCTTGTCCAGCAAAAACTCGACTGTACCCGCTCCGTGGTAAGCTACCGCCTTGGCAGCAGCAACGGCTGCCTCGCCCATTTGCTTGCGTGTTTCTTCGCTCAAGGCAGGCGATGGAGCTTCCTCGATCAGCTTTTGGTGGCGGCGTTGGATGGAGCAGTCGCGCTCGCCCAGATAAACCGCGTTGCCATGCTTGTCGGCCATGATCTGGATTTCCACGTGACGCGGGCCTTCCACGAATTTTTCCAGGTAGACGCCCGGGTTGCCGAAAGCGGTTTTCGCTTCGTTTTGCGCCTGACGGATCGCCTTTTCCAAATCTTCGTCGTCGACTGCCACGCGCATGCCGCGTCCGCCGCCGCCCGCAGTAGCCTTGACCATTACCGGATAGCCGATCTCATTCGCTGTCACGACGGCGCTTTCCACATCTTCGATCAGCCCTTCTGTTCCCGGAACAGTCGGTACTCCAGCTGCTTTCATCGTATCTTTTGCGGTGGACTTGTCCCCCATTTTTACGATGGCTTCCGGATCCGGACCGATAAACGTGATGTTGCATGCCGTGCAAATCTCCGCAAAGTCGGCGTTCTCAGCCAAAAATCCATAGCCTGGATGGATGGCGTCTGCCCCTACCTTGGTCGCGACACTCATGATGTTTGCTATGTTCAGGTAGCTTTCCTTGGATGCTTTTGGACCAATACAGTAAGCTTCGTCGGCCATTTTCACATGAAGCGCTTCACGATCCGCTTCGGAGTAGACAGCGACCGTACGAATGCCCAGCTCGCGGCATGCCCGGATGATCCGTACAGCAATCTCCCCGCGATTGGCAATCAATACTTTTTGAAACATTTCGCTCTCCCCCACCTTATTCTGGCTTCACCAAAAACAGCGCTTGACCGTACTCAACGAGCTGGCCGTCTTCCACCAGCACTTTGACGATCTCGCCGCTTACTTCTGCTTCGATTTCGTTGAACAGCTTCATCGCTTCCACGATGCAGACCACTTTGCTCCCATTCACTTTGTCGCCCGCTTGGACGTAAGGAGGCTTGCCTGGTTCCGGAGCGCTGTAGAACGTTCCAACCATCGGGGAAACGATCTTGTGCAGGTTCGCATCGTCAAGAGCCGGAGCGCTTGCAGCTGCCTTAGGCGCTTCCACGGCAACAGGAGCTGCTTGTACAGCTGCTGGGGCTGCCGCTTGCACTGGCGCAGCAGGAGCCGCTACCTGGGCTTGTACGACAGGCTGAGTCACTACTACTGTCTCTGTACCACTGGATTTTCGCAGGGTCACTTTTGCCCCTTCTGTCTCCAGCTTAAATTCATTAATGGAAGATTGATCAATCAGCTTAATAATTTCTCGGATTTCATGAATTTTCATGACGAAAAAGCACTCCTTCGTTTGTTTCAATAGAGGATCGGGGAGTCCCATATGTATCCTTTTTGGCAAACCATAAATCCATGGTAGCCTGTTGCCCATATCACGTCAAGAAAGGATTTCCCCGCTTCCTGCCAAGAAGAAGCGAGAAAATCCTTACCATCATGCCCACTTACGGCACCCGTTATAACGCGAAGGTCAGCTTGCCTTCGCCATTCAGGACGTCTGGAACTGGACCTGGATGTTCGTTGCCGGGAGATTCAATTGCTGCTTGACTTGCGCAATGATTTCCACCACTTCGTTTGCGCTCAGTTTGTCTTTTTGCACGATGACAGTCGCTTTGTCGTTCTGGACGAGGACGACCGCGTCCTTGTAGCCGCTCGCTTTGAGCATCTCTTCGACGTTCATCGTGGCCGTTTCCAGCGTGGACAGCTCATCGTACTTGGCTTTCGCTTCGGCTACCGCCTGGGGCGTTGCTTCGGAATTGTTCATGATCGCCAGCTGCTCGTCTTTTTGCTGCGCGGTTTGCGCTTCCCGGTTCAGCTTGAAGCCCTGGAACACTTCGCTTGCTGTATCCGCTACGGGGAGCACGGCATTGCCGGAAGTTTGCTTCGCTTCTTCAGGCGCCGGTGTTTGTGCGGTCGGAGTGGCCGGAGCAGTCGTTGTTTCCTGCTTGCCGTTTTTAGCGTCAACGGCGGCAGCGCCAGGAGCTTGCTCGACTTGCTTGGTTTCTACTTCCACGCCGGAGATTTGCTCCTGCTTCTGGACGGCCTGCTCTTGTCCGGAGGTCGGAACCTGTTCCTGCGGCCCCTTCACCAGGTAGTACCCGGAGAGTACAACCATGACAGCCAGCATTGTCAACAACCACACTGTTTGCTTGCGCAGAATCATTTGTCATTACCTCCTACCCTTTTTTGGGCAAAATGGATATTTTGTAAGCGGGAACATCCAAAACTTTTTGGACAGCTTCGGTGATCCATGCTTTCACCTGGATGTTGTCGGCCCCTTTGGCCACTACGAGCACTCCCCGGACGCGAGGCTTCAACGTCTTGACGACGACGGGCTGGTCTTGCTTGCCGCCTTGGACGATCACGACCTGTGCATCGCGCGATTGGTCACTCTGATTCCGGGTTGCCTTTTCCTTGTCCATCTCCTGGTTCACGGAAGAGCGGACATTGGTGTTTTTTTCCACGACAATCTCTGGCGTCGATTCCAGATTGACCATGACTTCGACCTCTCCCACGCCGACTACATTCGCGAGGATTTCCCGAAGCTGGGTTTCGTAGATGTTTTCATATTCGGCGATAATGTCCGGTGCGGGTGAACCGCCCAGCGCCGGAGCTGTTCCGTCGCCTGTTGGCTGCGGCGACGTCTCGCCAAGGTTGATCGAGAACCCGAGAGGCTGATCTTTTTCGACTTTCAGAAAATCTGTCAAGATCATGACAGCAATCCCGATTCCAAGTACGACGATAAAATAGTGCAATGGCTTGAGCTTTTTGTTGCTGCCGTTTCCTTCCCACAATTTTTTCAGCTTTTCCAGCATGTTGCTCACCTCGCTTGTGTCGACAGCGTGATTACTGCTTTTCGTTTTCCCGGGTCTCGTCCTTGATGATCACCTGTTCTTTGGATAGCCCCCACTGTTCTGCGAGGTCGCTGGCCATTTTGCTCGCCAGCGGGTTCGCTTCCGGGGCTGAAACAGCCACTTCTTGCTGTTCTTGCGGCGGCTCCCCGACTGTGACTTGTACCGGAGCAATCGGTGTAATCGGCTTGACCGGCTGGACTTGCTGCGGGTCGTTGCTGTTTTTGCCGCTGTCAGCTTCGCCAATCACCAACTCCATCCGGGACAAGGTCGGCTCGCCTTGCTTCTTCTGGTCGATCACAACCTCGACATCGACAACTTCCACGCCGTAATCGGCTTTGATTCTCGCCTTTACAGCAGATGCCACCTGTGCCTGCACATAAGCTGTCATCTGTTCGTTTTGTTGACCAAGCAGCTTGTCAGTCATTTTCTTCCATTCGACAGCGGCTGGCTTGTTCAAATTTTGCTGGTAGCGATCAAGTCTGAGGGCGAGATCGTCCTGCGACAGACTGAACAGGCTGAACACCGGGGAGATGATCGTCAAAAGCAAGATCAGACCCATCACCATTTTGACGTAGCGCTGCAAGGTCGTATTGGGCAGGATCAGATCGAGAAAAGCGGCCAAAAGAACGAGCAGGATGATTTTTTTGAGCCAGAGTGTTAACCATGTCATGTCATCACCTACCGGACCATCATGGAGATGTTGCCTGCCGCAATAATGATGGTAATCGCCAGAAAGAACATCAATCCCACTGTCGCAAGTGCGGCGAAGACGAACAGGAGGCTTTTGCCAATCGTGCCGAGCGCACTGATGATCGGACTGTTCCCCAGCGGTTGCAGCACAGCCGATGACAAATTGTAGATCAGGGCCAAAACCAGTATCTTGAGAGCCGGGAAAGCGCACAAGATGATGAGAATGACGACTCCAGCCAAGCCGACTGCGTTTTTGACCAGAAGCGAAGCATTCAGAACCGTATCGGCCGCATCGGAAAACATTCGGCCGACGATCGGGATGAAGTTGCCTGTAATGTACTTCGCCGTCCGCAGCGTGACGCCGTCAGCCACAGCCGAGGTCGCCCCCTGAATGGAGATGACCGCCAGAAAAATCGTCAGGAAGGAGCCGAGCACCCCCATGGCGATGTTTCGCAGCAAGGTGGCAAGCTGGGTGACCTTGTACCGTTCGGAAAACAGGCTGACGATCGAGAGCATCGCGGACAGAAACAGGAGCGGAAAGACGACGTACGTGATCATCATGCCGCTGATGTTGATCATGAAAATGATCAGCGGATGAAACATGGTTGCCGTCGCCAGGTTCCCGACCGAAGCCAGCAAGGCAATCACGAGCGGAATCATCGCGAGCATGAAATCAGACATGCTGTTGATCGCGTCTTTGGCATATGTGATCGCGACGTGAAAGCTGTTGATGGCGAGCACCATCAGGACGAGGTAAGCGATCGAATAGGCGACGGTGGATACGGCGTTGCGCTCGAAGGCGTTTTGCATCGTCTCCAAAATCATGGCAAAAACCGTGATGATAATGATCGAGCTGAGCAGCTTGCCGTTCATCAAAATTTCGTGAAAGACGAATTTGCCCATCCCTTTTAACACACTCGACAGCGTCAGTTCCTCTTGCTGCATCAAAATCTGGATGAAGCCTTGCGATTTCAAATCGGGCAAATAGCCTTTATACTCGCGCTGAAGCTGTTGCCAATATTGCTCGACACGCTCCAGCTGCAAGTGATCCACTTGCTCCTCGACAATCTGGTTGATCGGGTTGGCTGTGGTTGCTCCGGCGGCATGGACCGTGCCAGGGCCAGGCGACAGATAGATGAAAAGGATGAGCCACAACAGGATCAGTTTGCCAGTTTGCGCCACAGACACCCCTCCTCTCTCACGCCGGCAGCAAGTCGATCACTGTTTCGATAATGATTTGGATAATCGGTACCGCCATGACCAGAATCAGCACTTTTCCCGCCAGCTCGATCTTGGAGGCAATCGCCCCTTGTCCAGCGTCACGGGTCATTTGCGCCCCAAATTCGGCAATGTAGGCAATTCCGATGATTTTTAATATCGTTTCCAGAAACACCAGGTTCAGATCTGCCTGAACGGCCAGCTTTTCCAGAATGCGAATGACTTCGGCAATTTTGCCTACGAGAAAGTAAAAGATGATGACACCGCTCGCAATCGCCAACAAGAAAGCGAACATCGGCTTTTGCTCTTTGATCACCAAGGCAAGAATGGTAGCGACCAGTCCGAGTCCAACGATTTGTACGATTTCCATCGAAAAGCCCCTCCTCAGTTGAACAGGAAGACGCGTTTCACCTCAGAGAACAGGTCGCCGAGGTAGTGGGACACCATGTACAGGACGATGATGAATCCGACCAGTGTCGCCCAGTGCGCAATATCTTCCTTTCCCGCCTGTTTGAGGACCGTGTGCAAGATCGCTGTGATGAACCCTACCGCTCCGATCTGGAAAACAGGTGTCAAATCAAAATCCACTGTGAACACCTCGCCTTTAGAACATCAGGATGACGACCAGAAGACCACCCAGAAAACCGAGACTTTTGTACATGCGCTCGTATTTTGCCTGCTCGGCGCGCGCTTCTTCCTCAAGCCCCCTAAGATGGGTAACTGCCAGGCGCAAATGCTTCTGCTGGTCTTCCCGGTCGGATGATCCGAGAACCTGCCCCAGACTCGCCAGCACTTCTCGCTCTTGTCTGCGCAATGCGGTTTGTGCCCAGTACTTCCCCATTGCCTGCTGCAAGGAATCTTCTGCCGATGGCGCCTTTTCGCTGACCAGAAGCTCTGCTGCGTAAAGAAACAGCCTGCCCACTTCCTCGGAAACCCGGCGACCGACTTTGACAAAAGCGCGATGCAGCGGCGTCATGCCGTACACGATCTCGGTCTCCAGCATTTGCAGGGCGACCAAAAGCGCGCGAAGCTGCACGGGACGATAGGCGTAATACCTGCCGATCTGCCAGCCGACCATGGAGGCCGAGAACAGGATGAGCACCGCGCCAATCAGCTTGACCATGCAACCTTCTCCTTTTCCAGCGGCTTCATGCTTCGGTCATAGATCGCCTGGATCGTGCCTACGCCTTTCGTTCGGCTGAGGACGATATAGCGGGAAAACACGCCGTGCCGGACGAGGTTGCCGAGCATCGGGCGACGAGCGACTTCATTGAGATCAGCGCCATGAGCCGAGCAGATGACTGCGACTCCTGCGTGAATCGCTTCCCATACGGCATCCCCGTCCTCCGCACGCCCCACCTCGTCCACAATCAGCACATCAGGAGACATGGAGCGGATCAGCATCATCATTCCTGCTGCTTTCGGGCATGCATCCAGTACATCTGTGCGCGGGCCGACGTCTCTTTGCGGCACGCCCTCCAGGCAGCCTGCCAGCTCGGAACGCTCGTCCACGATCCCGACTTTGCGACTGGAAGACCACTCGCTGCCGTAGCTGAGGGAGCGGGCCATGTCGCGCAAAAGAGTCGTTTTCCCGCATTGCGGCGGAGAAATCACCAGTGTGCTCAGTACGTTGCCGCCTTCAAACAAGTAGGGCATCACTTTTTGCGCCGCCCCTTTTTTCTCCCGGGCGATCCGGATGTTGAAGCTGGTAATGTCCCGGATGCCTTTAACATCGCCTTTTTCCAGCACCACTTTGCCCGCGATGCCGATGCGATGACCGCCCATCACCGTAATGTAGCCTCGCTTCAGCTCCTCCTCCAGCGCGTACAAAGAATGCTGGCTTACCTGACTCAGCAGCTTGACTGCCTGATCTGCGGAAAAAATCCAGCCTTTACTCGCAGTGGAGGTAAGCTGACCTGCTTGCGTCACGTAGCTGGATTGCTGACCGAATCGTACTTCCAGCGGCTGATTTTGCCGAAGCCGTATCTCTTCCAGATGCTCTTTGACCGCGGAGGGAAGAGCAGTCAAAATCGCGCGAATGGCTTCTGGCAAAATCGCCATGATCTCTCTCACATCTGGTACCCTCCTTTTTGTGGCTGACTCTCGTTTGTCCACATTGACTTACCTCCATCCTATGCGCGGCTGGACGAGGTTTATGCTAAAAAGTAGCCGGAGATAGAAAAAGCTTGCCCCTGCGCTTTCGTGGCGCGCTGGGACAAGCTGTGAGCCTGCTCTATTACGTCGGATTGACCGGCTGATAGTCACGCTGGGCCGAAGCCGACTCGATGACGTAATGACTGTAGCCGTCGTCATCGGTACCTTCTCGCAAGTGAATCTCTTTCTGGCAGTGCGGGCAGGAAAAATCGTAGCCCGTCGCCAAGTGCGTATCGTCATCCGACTCGTACAACGCAGCATCTTCATCATCGTCGAGATCATAGTAGGTGGCGTAGTCGACATCGTCGTCATCCTCTATCGTTTCGTACAACGCCTCGTCATCCTCGAAAAGATAGAGTTCCACGTCTTCGAGGTCTTCGTCCAGCGCTTCTACATAATCCTCCGCCTCTTCCACGCGGGCGTGCAGCTCGCGAAACTGGGCGTACACCTCGTCCATGATCTCGATCATTTCAGTCATAATTTTGCCTTCTGCACTCTTTTCGCCCACATCCAGGCCATCTGCCAGCCCGCGCAAATAGGCGATTCGGTTCGCCATCGTTTCAAGCATGCCAATCCCTCCCATTCGTCTCTTGCACTAGCATTCCCAGATGAGGCGCTCATTACCAATGGAAGGAATTGGACATCACTTGCGCACTCCGATCAAAATGCAGGAGATACCGAGCAAAATCCAGGCGATTTTTGCAAAGCTGACCCGATCAGACATGCCGAGCAGGCCGATCGTCGTCGTGGTAATCAAAATCACAGGCCCTACGATTGCCAAGCCCGAATTTATGAGCAGTGCCTTTTCGACCTGATTGACCTTCAAAATGAGCAAGGCAGCCACAATCTCGATGCTGCCTGACAAGATCCGCAGCGCAGCCATCCCCATAATCGCTTTTTCCCACATACCGTCTCGTCCTCCCCTCCGTTCACTCTATGCCTGTACCCGTTCGTTTCAGCACTCGTGTGGGCAATCGCCTACTGCCTTTCTTCTTCACTCCTCCTCCACGGTGGGCATACACTGAACCATACGCCTAGAAGAAATGAGGAACTTGCATGGTAGACTGTGAGCATCCGTTTATGCCCGCGAGCTGGGCGAATCCGTTCGGGCACAAGCGAGCGAAGCCCCGCCAAAAGGGGTTGACCATGGTAATTGACAAAGGGCTGGGGCTGACCGCTTACTGCGATCTGCTGGAACTGGCTTCTCCTTATATCGATATATACAAACTCGGCTTTGGCACAACGGCCCTGTATCCGCCGAACGTGTTGCAGCAAAAGCTTTCCAGGGCAACCGCCTTGGGCTTGCACATCATGCCAGGCGGAACTTTTTTTGAGATTGCCATTCAGCAGAGCACGATCAAGGCGTACATGCAACAAATCCGTTCGCTCGGATTTTCAGCGGTTGAGATTTCAGACGGGACGTTCCCGCTATCGTTTGAGCAGCGCAGAGAAGCGATTGAACGGGCCGTGGACGCAGGGCTTGTCGTGTATACGGAGGTAGGAAAAAAGTCGGCAGGCTATCGCGCCGAGCGCAACGAGCTTTTGGAGACACTCGCCTTTGACTTGCAGGCAGGCGCCAGCCACGTCATCGTCGAAGCACGCGAAAGCGGAACGGTCGGCGTCTTTGACGGAAACGGCAAGATCGAACAGTCATTCATTCTGGATGTCGTCCGTGCCGCCAAAGCAAACGCGGAGCGGCTCGTTTGGGAAGCGCCGCAAAAAGACCAGCAAGTGTGCCTGATTCAGTCTCTCGGTGTCGATGTCAATCTCGGCAACATCGCCTGCACGGACGTCTTGTCGGTCGAGACGCTCCGCCGCGGACTTCGCGGAGACACCGCCCTGATGCTTGCGGAAGGGAGGTCTGCCCCGTGCGAATAGAGGTCGTGCCCACGGTCGAGGAAATTCGCTTTGACCAAATCAGCAATCATGTTGTGATTGTGATCGATGTTTTGCGCGCATCCAGTACGATTGTCACCGCGCTGGGCAACGGCTTTGTCTGCGTCGTTCCCGTTGAAACGATCGGGCAAGCGAACTCGCTCAGAGCCGCTGACTGCATCCTGGCTGGCGAGCGACATTGCCGCAAAATACCCGACTTTGATTGCAACAACTCCCCGACGGAAATCTCCGCGGCCAAAAATCCGGGCAAACGACTGATCCTCACGACGACGAACGGCACTCGCGCCATTCAGAAGGCGGAGCGAGCCTCCGCGCTGCTCGTCGGCTGCTTTTTGAACGCGACGGCCTGCATTCGCCACGCGCTCACGTATCATCTCGACGTGACACTTTACTGCGCAGGGACGCGTTCCGAATTTGCCCTGGAAGATGGACTCGCGGCAGGACTGATGATCGTCCAGGCGCAAAAAGCTTTGGCCCACCTGCAGATTTGCGATCTCGGCGAAGCGTTGAAAGCAAGCTATTTATACTATGCAGATAAGCTTGGCGAACAAATGCTGCAAACTACCACGGGCAAGCGCCTCGTTTCGCACCATTTTGCCGACGACTTGCGTTTTTGCGCACAGGTTGACCGCTACACGCTCGTGCCCTACGTCAAGGACAAACGCATACTCCCACACCTTGTCTCATAGAGTGAAAGGAGAACAGGGACAGGGGTTTTGATGCCAATGATGATGTCTGGAGAAGTGATGCTCGTCATCCTGATCGTCATAGGACTGATTGGCCGTTCACCGATAATCGCGACGGCGGCCAGCATTCTTTTGGTGCTGAAGCTGACGGCCTTGGAACGCTTTTTCCCCACGGTCGAACGCCGAGGTCTGGAGCTTGGCCTGCTTTTTTTGACGATATCCGTACTGGTGCCGTTTGCCAGTGAGAAAATATCGTGGAAAGACGTCACGCCGCTGTTCACTACGGTCGTGGGCCTTACAGCGCTGGCTGGCGGCGCGATTGCGACGTGGATGAACGGCAAGGGACTGGATTTGCTCCGGGCTGAGCCGCATATGATCGTCGGACTGGTGATCGGGTCGATCATTGGTATTGTGTTTTTCCGCGGCATCCCCGTCGGCCCGCTGATGGCTGCCGGGATTACTGCCTTTGTGTTAAAGCTGTGGGAGTGGTTCGGAGGGCGCTGGCCCCACTGAGCAGCAAGGCCAAAAAACAGCAGACCGCTGAAATCCCCTTTTCGCTTTCGGAAAAGCGGGATTTTTTTTGTGGCAACGCCGAGACTCATGCGCAACTAAAAAAAGCTGCACCCGGGAGGGCACAGCTTTTTCCATGACGATCTTGCAAGTTACGCGCGGGAAACGTAAGCTTCCGAACGCGTATCGATGATCAAACGCTCGCCTTCTTCTACGAAGAGAGGAACGTTTACCACGAAGCCAGTTTCCAGCGTTGCTTTTTTCGTAACGTTGGAAGCGGTATCGCCTTTAACGCCTGGCTCACATTCAGTAACAACCAGCTCAACTGTGTTTGGCAGTTGGATTCCGATTGTTTCACCGTTGTACTGCATGATTTGCACGTTCATGTTTTCCTTCAGAAAACGCAGCTCGCGCTCGATTTGTTTGCGAGTGAACGTCAATTGCTCATACGTTTCGGTGTTCATGAAAGTGTAATCGTCACCGCTCGCATACAGATACTGCATGGTGCTGGATTCGATGCGGGCAGGGTTTACTTTTTCGCCGCCGCGGAAAGTCATTTCTGTCGTGTTGCCATTGCGCAGGTTGCGCAGTTTGGAGCGTACGAAAGCCGCACCTTTTCCTGGTTTTACGTGTTGGAACTCAAGCACGGTGTAAATGTTGCCGTCCACTTCGATCGTCAAACCGGTCCGAAAGTCGTTTACAGAGATCATCGTTGTCCTCCCAAATCAATCAATAACGTAGATTAGTATAAATTACACGGGCAAAATGAGCAACTCTTTCGTAGACTTGTTGAGGTTCTCATGCCCATCCGCCGTGATCAGAACGTCGTCCTCGATTCGCACTCCGCCGAGTCCCGTCACATAAATGCCCGGTTCCATCGTGACAAGCATGCCCGGCTCCAGAACGAAGGTGCTCACGGTAGACAAGCCCGGCAGTTCGTGCACCTCGATGCCCAGACCGTGACCCGCGCTGTGTCCGTAGGCATCGCCATAACCAGCCGCTGCAATCAGGTCACGCGTAGCGGCGTCTGCTGCCTTTGCTGTCACTCCCGGTTTCAGGGCTTCCAGTCCGGCCAGTTGTGCGCGCAAGACGATATCGTAAATCTCTTTCATTTTGGCGCTAGGTTCGCCGACAGCAAGCGTGCGGGTAATGTCGGAGTTGTAGCCTTTGTACGCTGCACCGAAGTCGAGCGTAACCATTTCTCCGGCCTCGATCACTTTTTCCGAAGCTCGTCCATGCGGCAATGCTCCGCGCACGCCGGATGCAACGATCATGTCGAACGCAGACCCTGTCGCCCCTTGTTTGCGCATGAAATATTCCAATTCCAAAGCAACGTCTACTTCGCGTACGCCAGGACGGATATATCCTTGAATATGTGCAAAAGCCGCCTCCGCAATTCCCACTGCTTCACGGATGATGACCATTTCCGACTCTTCTTTGAACATGCGAATTTTTTCCAGCAGTCCGCTCGTTGGAACCAGCTCTACCCCGGCAAAGCCTTTGCTCCACTCCTGATATGTACCAAAGGAAACGCTGCTTTCAAAAGCGAGACGCTTGATGCCTTTTTCCTGTAGCAGCTTGCCAATCGCTTCGACCGCTTTTCGCTCGTTGTTGACGACAGTGAAATCAGGTGCCTGCTCCTCTGCCTGTTCGACATAGCGGAAATCCGTAACCAAAAAGGCTTCGGTTTCCGTGACGATCACCCAGCCGGTAGAGCCAGTGAAACCGCTCAGATAAAAGCGATTTTCCGATTTTTCCGTGATGAAAGCATTCGCCCCTACTTGGGAGAGCGCTTCACGCAATTTGTCCAAACGTTGTTTCATGACAACCAGTTCCCCTTTCGCTTTGCCAAACCGTTATTTGTTCTCGATTTTGCGGACGAGCGCCCGCAGCGCCCATTCGTATCCGTCCATGCCCAAACCGACTACTTGCCCAATCGTAACGGGTGCAATCACGGAATGGTGACGAAATTCCTCGCGCGTATGAATGTTGGAAATATGTATTTCAATGGTCGGGATTGCCACGCCTGCCAGAGCATCGCGGATCGCATAGCTGTAGTGCGTGAAAGCGCCGGGATTGATCAAAATGCCGTCGTGCACGCCTCTCGCCTGATGAATCGCGTCGATCAGAGCGCCCTCGTGATTGGACTGGAAATGTTCAAGCTTGCCCCCCAGCTCATCCATGACAGAAGTCAGCTTCGCGACGAGATCTTCCAGCGTTTCCCTTCCGTATACGTCAGGCTCCCTCGTTCCCAGCAAGTTGAGATTGGGGCCATTCAAAAGCAAAACGGAAGCCATTGTCTTCCCTCCCCGTCTGTTTTCGCAAAAAGTTTTTTTACTAATGAAACATTTTACCACAAGCCTCTCCCTGTACAACAGTAGGCGACAAAAATCGACCAACATTTCGAATCTTGCAAACGGCAGATGCAGAGGGGACAACCCGGTCCCCTATCGCTCTTTGTCTTTGCCGCCCCACTGCTCTTCGTCGGATTGTTCCAGGACAAGCGTCATGCCAATGAACAATCCATAGGACAAGTACCAGGCTCCTTCTGTACTAAGCGTGCCTACTTCCCAATTCCCGATGCGAAAGAAGAATCCTGCAATCGCAAGCAAAATCGCACCGTAGAGCAGGCCGATCCACCATGCCCGCATCTGGCCGAACAAGAGGGAGAACAAAAAGCTTGCCAGGATCGTCTCCACGAACAGAACAATCGCTCCCAAGGAGTTGCCCATCAGGCTATTCTCCTCGTATCCGCTGAGCAAAGGCCGGGCAAAAGCACCCAGTCCGTACGGAGTCAAATTCAAAAAGTGGGCGAGCATGCGGATCACCCCCCACAAAATCGTGCCCCAAAAAGCAAGCTCGACGATTTTGCTGACGGAAGCCGCCTTTCGCTCCGCCGTTCCCCGCTCTCTCGGCTTGCCCAACAGCTCTTTGTTTCTTCGCGTGGCTTTGCCTGCTACCATACCTATCACCTCACAGATAGTATGTGCTGTTCCCATGTTTTTCACTAACTGTTTACATTTCTTGGCACAGCATGAACTCCTTGTAGCTTCAAGGCTCGCTTTCCGTTAAAATGGAGGGTAAGGAAGGTGATAGTGTGGCTCAACAAAACGTACCCAGCTACGGCGGTCAGGCCGTCATCGAAGGTGTTATGTTCGGCGGCAAATCGATGACTGTAACAGCTGTTCGCAAAAAAAATCATGAAATTGAGTATTTTGAAGCACCGCGTACGGAATATAAATGGATTACCCCACTGAAAAAAATTCCGTTCATTCGCGGGCTGGTCGGCCTGATCGAAGCCAGCGCCAACGGGGCCAAACATCTGAACTTCGCCTCGGAGCGGTTCAACATGGAATCCGGCGAAGAAGTCAGTGAAGGTCCTTCCAAGCTGACGATGATTCTGGGGGTCGCCCTGGTCGGTGTACTCTCTTTCTTGTTCGGTAAATTTGTGTTTACCCTCGTTCCCGTATTTCTCGCCGATTTTCTCCTGGGAAAATGGGTGCCGGATGGGGTGCCCCAAACTTTGGCGGAAGGCGGCTTCAAAATCATTTTGCTGCTCGGCTACATCACAGCCATCGCGAAGGCTCCCCTGATCAAAAGGCTTTTTCAATATCACGGAGCGGAGCATAAAGTGATTAACGCCTTCGAAGCAGGGGTAGAATTAACAGTAGCCAATGTGCAAAAATTTTCCACCTTGCATTATCGTTGCGGTAGCAGTTTTCTCATTTTCACCGTGTTTGTCGGCGTTGTGATCTACTCCCTGTTCAGCTACGACTCCTTGACCGAGCGTGTTGTGCAGCGGATCGTCCTGTTGCCGCTGGTCATCGGGGTCTCCTATGAAGTCTTGCAATGGACAAACAAGCTCCGTGATACTCCTGTGTTACGCTACCTTGGCTATCCAGGTCTCTGGCTGCAAAAAATCACAACGCGTGAACCGGATGACAGCCAGGTCGAAGTAGCCATCGCTTCTTTCCAGAAGATGCGGGAGCTGGACCTTCAGCATGTTCAAGGGAAAATGGCTACGACCGGATAACGTGAGGCATTCTTATTCCCATTGAGGTGAGGCCTATGTTACGTCGCATACCACCCGTGATTTTGATTATTGTGCTGCTCGCCATTTACGGATTTTTATTGACGCTCATCAGTGATCCGATCAATACGCTGATCATCTTGGGATTGTCTGCGGCGCTGTTTTTGATCGTGCGCAACTATTTGCGCACGGGCTCCTTTTTTTCGAAAAGTCCTGGACCTGGCAAGCCAAAGCAACAAAAGGTGAAACCAAAACCTCCGGTGATGCGACAAGCGCACAAAAAGCAACCGACGGCCTCCAGAAAAGATCACCCGTTCCGCGTGATCGATGGCAACAAAGGCAAAACAAAAGAAAAGCAGAACGAGAACTCGCCAAACAATATGTCCCATTAAAAGAAAAACAGGTCGCCGCTGCTGGCAACCTGTTTTTTCGTTTTGCTCCTCTTCGCTACACCAGATGCTTGGGAGAGGAAATGCGGAATACTTTGACATATTCTTCGAAGTCCCAGCGCTGCAAAAACTGTTGGGCTGCGGCTTCCCCGGACGCGTACAGCTTCTCCCGCATTTCCTTGGAAAGCTGAAACTGTGTCGTCCGAACGCCGAGCGTATGAATGAAAACGGTCCGTACCGCCTGTGCTTTTTCGACGTAAAGCCTGTCATGGGCGTCGAGCATCGTGGCAAGCAAGCCGCGCGAAAACGAAAACAGCCCGGTAATTTTTTTCGTCTCCCGCTTGCTCTGATCGTCGGAAAGCCGAAAGCCGATGGTCGGCCATTGCGGTATCCCGGGGACGTCAAACAGCCAGATCGGATAATTGCTCAGCAAAGCTCCGTCGACAATATAGTGGGTGTCGTTGCCGCTTTTCAGTTGGGCAGGCTGAAAGAAAAAAGGAATCGAGGAAGACATGCGGACTGCTCTTGCCACAGAAAAGCTGTCCGGGTCAATCCCGTAGCGAGTAAGGTCGTCAGGCAGCACCGTCATTTTCCCCGAGGTCACGTCAGAAGCGACGATTTTCAGCCTGCCCGGAGCCAAATCGCCAAATGTACGCACATTTTTGCGCCTTAGCAAGTCTTCAATGAACAGCTCCATTCTGTCCGCGCGATAGACGCCTTCCCGCACGATCAGTTCGTGGATCGGCCCGATGAGCGGCAATCTGCCAATCCCCGCCCGATGCAAAAAGTGCAGATAGTCCAGCTCGTCAAAAATCGGCTTCAGCTCATGGCTCGTATACCCTGCACTGAGCAGAGCGGCTACGATCGAGCCTGCCGAAGTGCCCGCCAGCTTTTCCCACGTATAGCCGTTTTCCTCCATGACCCGCAAGGCTCCGATAAAAGCGATTCCCTTCACACCACCGCCTTCAAAAACCGCGTCCGCTTTCACCCTGTCGCCCCCCTTCACTAAAATATAAGGCGACAGCTTTTCCCATACGATTAAAAAACGTCATTTTCACCAAAAAAGAAAAGCACAAGCCATGTCAGCCTGCGCTCTTTGGATACCTATTCTTCTTTTTGCTCATCTTCCAACCGGATGCGCCGGAGATCCTCCATCCGGCTCGGTTCTTGTTGAAAATATTGAACAAGATATTCCAAACATGTAATCGATTCCCAGCTCAAATGATGTTCGATTCCCTCGACATCTTGATAAATATGTTCTTCGTCAACGCCGATGACCCGCATGAACTCTTCCAGCAGGCTGTGGCGATCCACCAAACGCTTCCCGATCTTTTTCCCTTTTGGCGTCAACACAAGGCCACGGTATTTTTCATAAACGAGATATTTGTCTTTGTCCAGCTTCTGAACCATTTTCGTGACCGAAGAGGGATGTACTTCCAACGCTTCAGCAATATCGGAGACACGAGCATAGCCCTTTTCTTCAATTAAGCTGTAAATACGTTCCAAATAGTCTTCCATACTCGGCGTCGGCATGTGAACCCCTCATTTCAAACCATATTTCTTCCGGCCAAAAAAGGCACGTAGAAATATAATACCTTTAAATGAGAACGATTAGCAAGAGAAACCTGTCTATTGTGGCTGTTTTTCTGTTTCGCGGTTCATCATTTGGACAAATTGCACCAGTTGCTGTCCGAGCGCTTCCATCCGGGCTTGCAACCGTTCATCTTTCAGTTTGCCCTCTGGCGTAAACGCATTGTAAGCGCTCGGAATGCTCGGACTTGCGGGCAACGGCCACGCATGCAAATTGCGCATGATCAACTGGAGCGTATTGACGGTGTTCGTCGCTCCCATGCTGCCCCCGGCAACACCGATGAGAGCCACTTGCTTATCGCGCAGATGGCGCCCTTCCAAAAAGTCGATCGCATTTTTCAATGCTCCGGTAATCGTGCCGTGGTATTCAGGCGAACCGATCACAAGTCCATCCGCCTCGGAAATTTTTTGTACGAAACGATGGACGATTTCCGGATAAGTCGTCGCGTCTTCCCGGTCGTCGTAAATCGGCAAGCTCCAGTCTGCCAGATGAATCATTTCAATATCAGCACCTGCAGCCTTCGCTGCATCGAGAACAATCGCTACCGCTTGCTTCGTTGTCGAGTTGTTGCTGTTCATGCTTCCCGCTATTCCTACAATTTTCATCTTGGAGTCACCTCATGCAATCTGCTTAACTGGTTTATTTTTATTATAATCCACATCGTCATACTTTGTAAATGAATAAGTCTGTTTAATATTCCCGGTTCTGAACAAGCCTTGCTTGGACATACACATGTAGCAAGTTGGGAATAAGGATGATGCCTATGGACAAAGTCGCTTGGCAAATCGCCATTCTGTTTGCAGGGTCCGCGCTGGGAGGACACTATCTGGGCGGTTATGAGTGGCTCCGTTTCTTTACCTATTTTGGCTCCTGGGGCACGGTCGGCATCGCCCTCGCAGGCATTGGAATCGGGTGGATCTGCCTCCAGCTGCTGAATTATTGCCATCGCCATCAAGTCGGTTCGCTCTATGAGCTGTACCTGTTCTTATTCGGAGAAGCTTTTGCTTCCAGCCTGTCGATGATTACCCATCTCTTTTTGCTGGCATACGTGGGTGTCATGCTCGGTCAGCAGTCGGCCCAGCTCATCCCAGGGCTGTCGTCTGTCTGGTTCGTCTTATTGTCTCTCATCGTGACGATCAGCTTCCTCTTCAAGCGCTGGCAATGGATTGTAACGGGGGCAGGCATTTGTTTAGGCGCAGGTCTGCTGTTTTTCGCCCTGCTTTTCCTCCGCCAACCCCATGTCCCTATCCCTGGCCTCGGCTACCAAATGAACGGAAGCTGGGTGATTCACGCCGTTTTTTTCCTCGCGCTGCATCTCTTGCTTGCGCTTGTCGTCTTGCTGCCCGTAGCGGGACGAACCGATCAGCCGAATGCCGTTCGTCTGGGCGTCGGCATCGGAACGGGGATCACCTTGTTATTTTTGCTGCTCGGTCAAGCGATTTTCCTGTCTCACTGGCATGATATTCATACTTCACTCTCGCCTGTGCAATTGATATCGTCCCGATTGCTGCCCGCTGGCAACTGGCTTTTCGCGATTTTGGTCCTGATTCAGGGTGGCGTGCTTTCCGCCTTGCTCCTGCACTCACTCGCCTTGCCTGTGACCCTGCGCCATCAGCTGCAAATGCCACCGCTTCTGTTCGTGATGCTGCTTTTGGTCGGGGTGTTCGCCCTGCTGCCGCTTTTTTTGCCCTGGAGCGTCTCTGTCGTGGCAAGCGGAGCTACTTACTGCGGCTTGTTTTTGATTGGCTGGTTTATTTGGAAACGTCAGACCTGATGGGCGCTTGGCACACATACGGGAAGCAAAATGTTCACCGTCGTTCCCTTGCCCTTTTCGCTTTCGATCTGTAGACTTCCGCCGTGATCCTCCAAAATGCGCTGGCTGACCATCAGGCCGAGGCCCGTTCCGTTTTCTTTCGTCGTATAAAAAGGCTCTCCCAGGCGCGGGATTCGCTCCGGATCAATCCCGCAGCCGTTGTCCTGGATGCTGACCTGAATGTGCTCCTCACTGATCCGCCGACTCTGAACGTAGATCTCGCCGCCATCGGGGAGCGCTTCCATCGCATTTTTGCAAATGTTGAGCAGCACTTGCTTGATCTGGTTTTCTTCGCAAGCGATTGGCGGCATCGCTTTTTCAGTCGAAGCGTACATCTGGATATTTTTTAAGTTCGCCTGGCTTTCCAAAAGGGACAGGACGTTGTGGATCATCACCGACAAGTCTTTTTGCTGAAAGCTCACCGCTTGCGGCTTCGCCAACACCAGCAGCTCGCTGACAATCAGATTGATCCGGTCCAGCTCGGACAGCATGATTTGGCAGTAGTTGCGTTGCACGCCTGTTATGGAAGCATTCAACAGCTGGATGAACCCGCGCAGCGATGTCAGCGGATTGCGAATTTCATGCGCGATTCCCGCCGCCAGCTGACCGATCGCAGACAGCTTGTCCGATTGGCGCAACAGCTCTTTCGTTTTCGTAATCTCGGACACATCACGCGAGACGATCAACATGCTGTCCACCACTCCATCGCTGTTGCTGATCGGCTTGAAGCGCGACTCGACGTTGACCCAGTGCCCCTGGCTATGCCGCAGCCGATAAATCCCGCTCGCCTCTTCTTCCTTTCGCCAGCTCAGCCGGAACAGATCGCTGACCTTTTTTTGGTCTTCCGGATGAATGATCTTGTCGATGACGGCTAGCCCCATCCCGATCATGTCCTCGCTGGAGTACCCCAAAAATGTCGTGTGCGCGTGAGAGACATACGCAACCGTCCCATCCCGCTTTACGAGGTATATCATTTCGGTCATGTTTTCGGTGATCAGACGGAAATGAGCCTGGCTGTCTTGCAGAGCCTGCTCCATCCGCTTTCGCTCTGTTATGTCACGGGAGCAACAAATGATCCCTTTGACCTTCCCTGCTTTGTCCAAAACAGGGCCGTATGACAGCGATACGTGCATCAGCGAGCCGCTTTGATGGACGCGAACCGTCTCGTAGCCGACGATGGACTTCCCGTTCAGCACTTCGCTGTGGCACCGCTCCATTTCTGCGATATGCTCCTGCGGCACGCAAGGAATGGCATTGCCCAGCAAATCAGACGCGCTGTAGCCGAATTGTTCGACTGACGCCTTGTTCACATGAATGAATTTCCCGTCCCGACCCACGATCGAAACAGCGTCTGGAGTTTGTTGCAGCAAGGCATCAAGCAGCTCCTTCGTCTCATCCAGCTCGATTCTCATTCGCGTGATTTCTTCCTGCTTCCGGCTATCCTTTTCCCTCATCTGGCTGTACATGCGATAGAACTGGAGTACAAGCATAAGCGCATACAGCAGGTTCAACAAGCAGAACGACCACACATTGATTTTATTGGGGTACAGGTAGAGCAAAAAGACACTGAGTGGAATCCAACCGATGATGAGAGTTAAGGAAAGGGCGAAATGACTTGAGCCTATTGGTATCATCACAACCTCCGCTGTTCTTTGCTGAATATTTGCTGTGTAGGATGGATCATCGTAACTAGCATGGATTGGATTGAATATAATTTTCAGAAATATGTAACTGCAACAATATACAATGGACGAAATTTTTTAGGATTCTTAAAAATTATAAACTTTTTTCCAATGGGTGGCTATGACTTGTTATTCCACATTTTTCGACAAATTCGCAAAATCCCCCGCTGATCGAAAAAAGTTTGCCGGGAGTTTTTGCGAGGGCGATGGCGAGAATCGTCTGCACACAAAAGGCGCCCCGTGTCTTTTCCTGGACGCCCTGCGTTTGCCTTCGTTTTTACGATGCGCTCGCAACCAAGCCTCAACCAAGCCTATTGAAGATCTTCTCCCGCTTCCTGCTGTCTGCCCGTTTGCACGGACTGACGCGGTTCGGCAGGAGCAGTAGAGTCGGTCAGGCTGCCGACCACAGATGAAATGACTTTCGCCGCTTGCGCAAGCTGCTCTTTTTGAATCTGGACAAGCCCGTCCTTCGCTTCCTCCTGCGCTGGCAGACGTGTAAGCAAGACCGCCGGAATCCCTGTCCCGGCAAGCAATTGCAGCTCTTTTCGCTGACTCGCGCCCACTTGCTCCAATGCGCTTGCTTGCACTCCGGCTTGCGTGAACACGCTGCCTGTCTGTGTGGAGGTCGATTGTGCAGGCACTGCGGTCAGTTGACCGTCCCTGCCCACTGCATCCACATATATGGCAGCCACGATCTTCGCCTTGTCTTTTGCCGCAAGTGAATCAAAAAATGCCTGTCCGCCCCGTTCCCCGGCTGTCTCCGCTCCCAAACTGACCAGCTTCACCTGCGCATCCAAGCGGCTCTCGGCCAGTTGGCGCGCCACTTCAAGCAAGACGGCTACGCCGGATGCGTTGTCATTGGCTCCTGCGGACGATGCGGTCGAGTCATGATTCGCCAGGAGGAGTACCTGGCGCTCCGTGTTTGCGGCTGTCGCTTTGTTCGTCGCGATGAAATTATAGGACGTATGTCTGCTCGTCTGGCTTCCGTCTACCTTCACGGTTGCGCGCAGCGGCTGCTGATTCCGCAAACGCTCTTGCAGCAGGCTGCCGTCCGCCTGTGACAAGCCGATGACCGGAACGGACATGTCCAGCGGCTCCCCC